>CEUI01013479.1_pt1 | contig 15586 bp, 6 predicted proteins | sample 531411 | NCBI WGS metagenome assembly CEUI01 (sample SAMEA2622841, study PRJEB7988) | marine metagenome | isolation source: saline water (ENVO:00002010), including
TTCGGGATATGCATGGATCACGGCGTCTGCGATTGCCTCCTCTTTGCCATTTGGCCATGCACTGGAAGAAGATGAGATTAACTTCTTGAGTGCGAGTGAACTCGGTAGTACTGTTCCGTATCCGAATCGAGAATTTGGTATTACTCTGGCACAATCTGACGCAGCGAGTGCAACTGGGTTTTTACGTACTGATTTCGCCGGCTTAAATTATCATATATATGAACCAATAACAGCTTCAAGTAATATTTTAGGATACTCTAGTTTTGATTGCCCGACAAACTGTATTGGTGGTGATTTTGATGATTTGTCGAATTATCAGAATATCTCCACCATTAAAAGGAACGCGGACTGGCCGTCTTGGGTTTCCTATGCTGGTGTTTTAAACGCTCTCATCCACCATCGCCAAGGTCCTTATGGCTGGCCCTCTTGGAAGCAAATCAGAGGAAGAAATCATCCAATTAGAAGAGACGAGGTCCAACACAATAGATTCTCAATAGTGAAAACAGAAGAGAGAGCCCACGAGGGAGCAACTTTCAAATTTTCCAAAAGTACCTCTCTCAAGCAATATACAGAGCCTCCGATAACATCAAAACATAAATATATTAGCCATGAATTTGCTGTTGCCGGCGCCCCCGAGGGCCTTAGATATAAAGTCGATCACAGTTATGGAAACAACAAAACTAGATTTACAAATAGAGATCTGAATCTGGAGTTGTTCGGATCAGACAATGATGAGAGAACCCAGACTTATGATCAACTGTACCAAGATTATAGTTTAAATTTCCGTTCTCCTTCTGAACGCGAAAGACTTGGCAATATTCCAGCAGGAAAAAGCATATTCAGGAATATGATATATCGAGAAATTGTATATCCGGCTGAGGCAAATACATATCTTTCTGGTACACGTGCAAGAACGCAGTTTACATATAATCATCTTTGGAACTCCACGCGTGCTGATAGAACAAAAACTAATCGTATTAACGATTTTGGTGAAACAATCCCAACCGAAAGCGTGTGGCCGCTGGATGCAAGAGCAGATTTTGCAACAGCAGTTCCGGGGTATGCCAACAAAACTGATGGCGCAGGCGCACTCCAGGCATCTTACGTGCGTTGGCATTCCGGTTCTCTCTTGATGCCAGCAAACGAGTATAAACTCAAAGCCGGCGCCGTGTATGCGCGAAGAACAGTTTCTGATGCAGCAACTGCATCATTTCCTGAAATAGCCGGCGACACGATGTGGGAGGCAGCCACGCAGTCTGGATTAGAACCATATTATACTTCATATGAATCATATGCGGAAGTCATGCGCGCCCAAGGAAAAGAATATAGTCTCATACCAGAATTTAGAATAAGTGAGCACTTAGAATATTATATTAAAGACAATTTGTCGGATTTCTCTGCAACAAGAGATTCTTTATTTTCTTTGACCGGCGCAGCATCGAGTGACAGTTCGTTTAGCTCCTTTTGTCGCGAATATCTACATTCTGATTTTATGAAATTTTTTGATGTGTTCCGGAAAGACCATGAATCCAATAACGCTTCTGCCATCACACTAACATGTAAGGCTTTTAAGAAATTTTTACCATATGAAGGCTTTTATCCTGCGCAAAGAGCGCTGAAAGTTGCAAGCTTGTTTTCTAGTTCATATGCTAACGCGCTGACATCGTCAGGCGCAGATTCAGATGATGAAAGAGTAACTGCGCCCGTTAGATACAGGCCGATAGCCTCTGCGTTGTATGCTCCCGGAATTCTTTTTAATAGTATTAAATCGGGCATAGCGGTTGACTACCCTGTGCATGTGTCTTCGGAACTAAATCCTTCTGCCAGTGTTGGCACCTCAACAATTCCTGAGCACGTACCTCAGATGTCCATTGCACAAAACTATGACGACCGAATACCTTTTGAAGGGTTAATGTTTCCGGAAATTTATTTTCCAGGCCCGAGTGGCGCAAGTCTTGCTAATCAATCAATTAAGATAATTGACAATGAACCTCATCCGTCTGCTTCTCTTAATCTCACGGCTTCTTTTAATCCGTCTGTTCAACCTGACCCTCTTTACAGCATTGCAATGAATAATTTTTTGGCTGAGACGATGAACTTCTTTTTAAAAAAACGAGGACCAGGCGCCATTGTTAGCAAACCGGTTAATAAAATAAGTTTCGATAATCAAAGTTTTGGTAGATATGCGATGGAAATAAATCTAAGGCAAACAAAAGATTTTACAATGTACAATAGAGCATCGGCTTTTGGTCCGCCAAGCGCTGTTCAATTTGGGGTACTTAGCATACCTACAAACTATAGCAACACCGCCTCAGTTTATTGGCCTCATACACCTCCTTACTTTGGAACAGAGAAGGGCGCACAAGCAATTATCACTTTCCCGGCCGGCGATACTGTTCTAGAAAATAAAGAATATACTTTAATGGAGATCATCAATTCCAGCAGTGTAACTTTTAGAAGATCTACTCCTGCTCACGAGGAGGGCTTTTTTTCCTTCGCATATGTATATACTGGGCCAGGCGCCCAAAGAATGCAATTGGATTCTTCTGTTAATCTATTTAACATTGTTAAAAGAAAGCAGATATCCTTTTCGGAAGCAGGTGGCATACAGTCAATATCAAACGATCCTTCCTCGGGGAATCCCGAATCTCAGTGGGTTATTTCGCCAAAATTTGAATGCCCGGTATTAGATTTTCAAAGTGTCTCGGTAACATCTGGAGCTTATGGAAGCGAATGTTTATCCCGCGGTATGTGGCATCAGTATGGATCTTTGCCGAGTGTGGATAAGGGTATATATCTTTCGGTTGAGGACTATAAATTCGCCACCGACCATACAATGACTGGATCCCTAGCGAAAGTTTTGGGATTTTCTTCGATGGAGGGAGAAACTTTTAGAACAGCAGCGCAATTTGTTGGTGGCGGCGCCAAAATCAAGATTGGCGACATGCCCCAGAAAACCAGAGAAGTTTTCGAAGCAGTTGTTGCTGTGCCTTTTATGTTAAATAACAGCAATGAAAAGGAATTTTTTACTATCCCACGCGATCACATAGAATATGCCAAGAAGAAACTCAAAGGCGCCACAAGTGAATTAGATTTCACCGGAATACCACAGGAAGTCATTGACGACCCTCCGCACAGGTCTATTGTGAATATTGTTGCAATGATGGACAAGTATGTCTTTCCGCCTTCCTTTAATTTTGTTGAATTTGAGGAAGTAACTCCGGCAGTGATGTTTGTGTTTGAATTTAATTATAAGTTTTCTGGTCAAGATTTAGCGAATATTTGGCAAAATCTTTTACCAGCAACTAACAAGACAAGGGGTCCGATACCCACGGGCCACAGTTCTCATGAGGAGTCTGCCCGTATACCCGACGTTTCTGAAATTTCGGTGGTCCATCCTAGTTTGAGAACTGCTTTTTTTGATCCCACCAAAAAAGTGGGAAAAGAATTAAGATGGATGGTCTTTAAGGTAAAGCAAAGAGCTTTAAATAATTATGGAGATGCAGTCAAGCTGTCGACACTTACGGATTATACTCCAATTCCTGGTATGTCGCTGACAAAAAGGCTTGAAAGGCTTGATTTATTAAATCGTGTTGGTGCCTCTCCCATGACTAATGTTAATCATGCGGTCACAAGGGGATATAGTTATAATTGGCCGTATGATTATTTTTCTTTTGTTGAATTAGTTAATCTAGAGGCTGAAGTTGCATTAAGTTCCGAGCCCGATGAAATTCCAGAGGGCCACGAAAAATCAAGAATACATGAAGGTATAAACGAATGACCTTTTTTAATAAAAAAGAAGAAGTTATTGATATAGAGTTGACACAATTTGGGAAGGCAAAATTATCCCGTGGTTTATTTAAGCCGGTTTATTATGCCTTCTATGATGATGATATATTGTATGATTCCGAGTATGGCGGCTTCGAAGAGAATCAAAATGATATTGTGCAGAGAATCAAAGAAACTGTTCGAACCAAGGCTCAATATTTGTACTATGGAATCGAGTCTGAATTTGTTGATATTAATAGAAAAATGGAGAAGAAATTTGGATCTTCGCCCGCCGAAAGCAGGAATGTGCTTCTTTCAGAGCCAATACAGCCAGTGAAGGATAAATTTTATTCACTATCCTCGCCGCTTGGGAATTCTTCTGTCAGCAATCAGAAGGCCCCACAGTGGAGTATACGTGCCCTATCATCTAAGATTAGTGGCAGTATAGGGGATGATAGGGTATCTATTGCAAAAATACCTCAAATAAATATTGAGCCATATTGGACATCGTCCTTAGGATTTAGAGGTTTTGTTGGTGCTGATGATTTTGATGATCCCGGTCACGATTCTGAAGTGGTTTTGGATGATTTAACAATCACCCAGCAAGATCAAACAGCGTATGTAAAGATAGTTAAAAATCATATTGTTTTAGAGGTTTTAGAAGAAAATGCAGATGCATTACAAAGAAAAAATTTTGATATTGAGATATTTAAAGTATTGAAAGAGGCAGAGGTTGATACTTCCGGAAACATAACAGTTCCGGCTCAACTTGAGCCATTGCGATTCAAGAAGGACCCAACAAGAAATTTAGTTGTTGACGGTATCTTAATCGACGTTCCAGAATCAGAGACACTTTTTGAGGGGTCGCGAATGGACGATATAACAACATTGCTGACCGGGGATGCATCACCGACAGATGTTGAATATTATTTTGATTTTTTTGTTGACGAGGAAATAGATCCTCCGGTATTATGCCGCAACATAATTGAAGGTGGCGTGAAGAATGATGTTTTCTCTGATTTGCAAATTCAATGTGAAGAGGGCGTTGCCCCATCAATCAGGCCCAATATCTATAGACCTGAAGAATATGAGGATCCTTGTGACTAATGACTGAATTATTGCATGGCCATGGCGCCCCGACAGCTTATATTGATAAAATCACTTTGGATACCTCTCGTAGTTCTAAGGAGAAAACAATATCTTCACAAGATCCGGGCGGCGCACAGTGGTCCGAAATAGTTAATAAGGAATTGACTACCAATCCTGGACTTTCTGTATCTCTGGATTTATGCGTGAAAGAGAAAGTTGGTCATGATAATTTTTTTTCTAGACACCATGGTCTCTTTGGTGATGTTAAAGTAGATCCAAACGGCCCACCTAATTCCTTTAAAGATTATATAAAAGTTATAGCCATTCAGAGCACTGATGTTGAAATGACGCAATTATGGAAAGAAGCTGATGTGTTTAAATACGCTCCCTTTGGTTATTCTTATATGATAAAGAAATTGGCCGCCTATAAAGTCAGCACTCTGAATACTCCAGCTAACTGGGATAATTATCAAAAATCTTTGTACAGTAAGCAGTTAGTGGAGGGGTGGGCAAAGGACTTAAAAATTGGCCGCGCACGCAATATGAATTTATTTAGTATAAGCATGCAAGATATAGAAGAGAACATAATGCAGGTTTCTGGGCCGGGATCGGAATCTGTCTACAGTTATAGATTTAGACTCAACTTTGACGATGCTCATGACCCAGATGTGTCCTATTCGCTGGCTAAGCCAGAGGATCGAGAGAGGGTAATGACAACGGACACAACTCTTCCAGCTTTTACTCCGAATCATTTAACTTATTTTGTTATTTCTTACCTAGATGTTAATTCCTTAATGAGAGATGCAGGCTTGATGTCTGAGATTGATGACCCCCCTCTTTTTGATGCCGCCAACGAAAACACCAGCATAATTCTTGAGTTAGCTTCAATGGCTAGTCAAGTCATAACAAAAACGGTTTTTCATGATAAAAAGTTAAATACTAAATCCGTAGCGTTATTCAGTGAAGCATCTCTTAGTTCGGAATCAGTTTATACTGGACCAGCGCATCAAATGGAAAATGGATCTTGGATGACGGGTCAAAGCCACAGTAATTCTTCAAGGTTTTTATATGCAGTTGATGTTTTCGATACAAGGGTACAAGATAGAAGAGCATCTCAGAAGTTTAAGAAATACAGCAATAATATTTCACTTCGTTTCCCCGCTTTTAAATCGATGCATGACTCGATGATGCGTAGAGTGACAAAAGGGAAGAATTATTATAAATGGAGCAAGGAGAAATCATATTTCTCTGATATTTGGCTCTCGAACGATCATTATGATAATCACATGTTTATGTTTCAGTTTGATTATATTACTGCCGCAAAAGACAAATGTATTTTTCCGGAAGTACTGTCTCGGGTGCCCGGAGATATTGAAGAGTATTTCAAAATTAAAAAGATCGATGTGATTCGCCGGCGGGTAAAAGAGGCGCCGGCAATATTGAGAGGTAGGAATGACTCTCAAAGGACTCTAGAGGCTAGAGACTCAATTAATCTTTTTGGAGAGTCTGGCCTTACTCCTTTTGATAGAAACAACCCGAAAGAAGATATTGTGGTTAGATTATTGTCAGATGCATCGATGAATGTTCATGTTCCATCGGGCTCCTTTTCTAAAAACATCATTCGTAAGGTTAACTGGAACCCAAATTCGGGAATTTATACATATACTGGAGTGGATGGTGAACTAAAAGAGAAGGGATATGGGAATTACCAATATGCTGTAGAGGTGGAGATTGAAGACGGATCGGTTAGATATTTACAGGAAATTTATAGCAAACTTAAAAATCACCGAGCATCTTTATCAGCTTATTATAAATTTTCGATTATGAGGGGGAACTATAACCGTAAAACAAATCGATTTAATTCTTCCGGTCATCAGTTAGCAGAATTTCAGCGCTATAACGAATTAGCAAAAGAAGCTATAACATCCATGGCTGCGTATTTTAATGTCATAACGGGCCAAACTTTAGAGAGCTTTCTTTCTGCTGGCTCCAACGGAATTGAATTGATGTTTTATGCAGTGCACTATAGCTCTGGAAGTCCCGATGGGATATTGGATGTTTTAGAGATGACTGACCAAATTATAGAAATTATAGAGAGTGCTATAGGAGTCAATGTAAAATCAAAGGTTTCTCATGAGCCAGATGAAGTAACTGGTGCATCGGGAACTACTCGTTTAAAGAACCATTCCATTAGATCCTTTAAGTTAAAAAAATATTTTAATAACGACGTGACTTCTATTTTAGAAACTATGTCTCCTGGATTGGAATTCTTATCGACGGCTCCGGTTGAAAGCTTTAAAGGCCAAGCGACCGAGATGGCGAATCAACGCGAACGCGAAGGCGGACAAATTAGCAATACTAGTATGGGCCTCACAGCTTTCACTGCAGCAGATTATATCAACAGGACACGACAAGAGGTTGCTAGGGATTTCAAACCAGATACAACATTTTCAATTGATGGTGTCGACGGTGAGGACTCCACAGAAAGAACAAGGTATACTTATTTATCACCGAATATTATAAGAACTCCCGGATCTAGCCCCAATAGAGCTTTTTCTGTTGATAATTTTAAAAATAATGCTAGTATTTCTGCTGTTGCTGATATTTTATCTGCGCAGCCATCTAATTCTTTATCATCAATCCCGCGAACGGCGCCGAAACTCTCTAATGTGCCGTCCAATAAAAAGATGATAATTACTGACACCCAAAGAGAAGAGATTATGGCGGCAGATTCCATGGCAGGTCACTTGGCAAATGAATCGAATGTTAATGTAACGATATTAAATCAGCGTCAATCTCGCGCACCATGGCGCAACTCTAGGGCAGCCACTAACGTTGCAACAGTTGCGGCTAATGTAGAAGATTTTTTTAACACCAGTTTTGGTACTTGTTTTTCAACGCCAAAAGAAACAACTCTAGAGTTGCCGGTAATCATGCTAGATAGTGCACTGGGTGATATTCATAATGAAGACGATGCTAATAATTTTATGCCAGAAGTCTTGGCTAATCTAGCACAATCTAGTATTTTTCATACTAAGCAACAGATGGAAGATTCTTCATCTAGATCCAGTGTTCGGCCGCTGGATTCCTTCAGAACATTTAGCCCAGTCAAGGGTTTGACCGATTTAGAATCGGGCATCCGCGCCCCAACAGAATCAGAAAGAAAAAACCTGTTGACTAGTAAGGTGCAGAATCTCCCAAACCAAATCAAGTCGTTAATACTAAGCGCACAAAACAAAACTGATGCACTGAATAGTAGTGCTAATTATTTTAATGGCTCCAAGGACGCTAAAAACAACACCAAGGATCTACTGGAGGTTTATTTCAAACACCAAACTCTAGTTAGAGTAGAGGTATTATCCGGATACATGGGGAAATCAATTAGTCGCCCTATTTGGGTGCCTATCACTTCCAGATGGATGGAACAGATAACAAATAGCGATCAGGAGTTTATTTGTAGATTAGTGCCCTACGAGTTGCCGGAGTTTGGTGTCAACTCTTCGAGCAAACTACAGATGCCTATTTATAATAAATACTTTATTCTCCGCCCATCTACGTTTAGACCACCTAAGCCACTCTCTGGACTTAAGGCGGAAGCGATTATTTCTAGGAATGCTAGTGTGTCTAGAAAATACGAAGTTCATGGATCAGCAATCGAAGGAGCATTTCTGAGGGATAACTTAAACAGCGTCACAACACAGACGGCAGCACCCCAAGCTACGGTGCAACGAACTATAACTAACACTGGCGTCGGCCCCCGAGCCACCAACACATCAACATATATGACGGGCCCAGCAACAGGCGGTGCTAGTGATTACTAGGAAGAAGAGGTGAACGGATGGCAGAGAGTGAATTTTTACAAAGATTGAGAGCCTTGGTATGTCCTCCGGAGATTTCTGAGCCCGAGCTTCCTCCGGAACCCGCTCCTGTTGAGCCAGACCCGGTATTGGTAGAAGATGCGGAATTACGTTTTTCACCAGAGGCGACATCCATCGCTCAAGATGCACTTTTTATTGATAGTGCAATATTCAATGGCGAATTTGCTATAGGAGAGGAGAGACAGATCCCCTTAAATGTTGGCCTTTATCAGCCATGGCCCGAGGTTTTTACGGCAGGTCTGATACCAGGCGGAGTTAGTGACGATAAAGCTCCCGGAGGGCAAGTTAGTGCTATTCCGTGGAGCCAGATCTCTACGAATCCTCACCTAGATACGACAAGTATGGAGGACATTTTTAGATTTAGGGCTAGGAAAGGGTGGATATATCAAGATAATAAATTAATGTGGATGGACGATCTAAGTGCTATTCGCAGAACACGCACCGGTTTCGATTTGGCAGTCCCACGGGTTTTTAGTGTAGGGTATGTGAGTCAGGATCCTGAGGCTGAGACAGAAAACTATGTTGATATTGATAATTGGCCATCGACGCCCTTTGCCGATCTGGCTGATACTGAGAGGATGAACATACAACCCACACAAGAAGGACTGCAGCAATATTTCAATGGTGACATGGGGTTGTTTGAAAAATATTGTATAGGAGGCTTTGAAAATAATTTTAGACCGACAATACCGAATAATCCAAATAAAATATACTACGATACTACGTTTCAAATAAGCCTACCATTTTCTGATCGTTTTGTTAAAGACTTTCCGGATTTAAAAAATGTGCTTGTTTTTAATTCCTTTAGCCGCTATAATTATTATATTCGAAGATATGAAAATAGAATCTCAGACCTAGCAATACCAGAACGCGCCCTACCAAACCTTTATGTTTGGCTATCATTCATAGAACGCGTAAAGAGGGACAATCTTTGGGCCCCAATAGTCTCCGATCTTTACAATCTAATTTCATTGAACAAGATAATGGATAGTAATTTTTTAATTAAGCAAACAGGTACAGGGCCGGAATTAAAACTTGGTATTAATCTTTTTGATGCTTTTTCGCTTTTTTATCCGGAGGACGATGAACCTTTAGAGTCTCTTAAGGAAAAACAAAAAAACATGGTTATGCTTTCGGGAGAAGTTGATTTTCTATCCACATCCAATCATGTTAATAATGCTAGTTTACAGAAGAAACATGATTTTCCTATGTTTTTGGAAATTAACTTTAAAACTCCGCCGATTAATCAATCGGATTTAGTGAGTAGTTTCACTCAATTTGATTATGATGTTCCCTTGATCAAGGAGATAATTCAGGGAATCCCTGAAGCAGAAGATAGGGGCAATAGATCCGAGCGGCAAAGAGGAATAATTGACGGAAGACCAGTACTCCAGACAGATATTCTTACATGGCGCGCTTATAATAAAATAGTACAAGGCCAAGAGTCCGGTATAAATACTTCTAGTCTTACATCCGACTTGGGCACTCAAAACCTAAAACAAATGTTAAGGGTGTGGGATCTCAATAATTGGCTGCAACTTTTTAAAGAAAGGGGCACCAACACCTATGATTTTGTAAGTGATGATATTATAACTTATCTTGGTTTTTCTAAGTTGAGCCGCGGCAGCAGTTGGTTTTATTCAAGCACTTCTTTGAGAACCGGCTCTTTAATTAAACAAAAACTTTTTTCATTTCTAATGAATGCAAAAATTAAAAGCTCGATGAAACAATATAATAGAACATGGCGAGAAATAATGGCCGGAAAGAAAGCCAAGTCTGAGACTATGTTCTATAGGATAGAGAAGCATGCCCTAGTTAGCGTCGCCGGCGAAGAAAAAGAAGAAAAAATACAAGATTTTTATTTAATTAATTCAAATAGAATAGAGGTACTGCAGTGGTTAGATACTCAAGTTAAGTATGGAGAAAAGTATCGATATAAAGTATACGCTTATCAAGTTGTATATGGGACACAATATCAATATGCCAGACATCTAACTAATCCTTATAGATTCAAAGTGCATTATGAACCCTGTTTAAAGATGGTTGAAGTTCCATTTCATGAATTTGAAAACATTATAATGGATAGTCCACCTTGTCAGCCCGTTGTTGAGGTATTACCTCATCGTGGAAGATCCGATAAGTTGACTTTTTTCTTACGTGACAATCCCGGAAAATTAGTACAACACCCCATAGCATTCAATGATATAGAAAAAGCCATGTATGACTCGGTGAGACAAGCACAGGAGCTTCCTGAAGATTCTCCGATAATGTTTCGCAGCGATGACAGGATTGAGTCATTTTTTGTCTATAGGATGACATCTAGACCGTCAGCATATATTGATTTTAAAGATAATATGATAGCAGAGGTTGCCACAACAATCGAAGTTGATCACCATCAAAGACTTTGTGATCTCAAAGCCTCTACTATAGACTTTTTAGATGAAACAATTCGACCAAATATAAAATATTATTATATGTTTAGGTCTAAGGACGTGCATGGTCACTTATCAAACCCATCTCCGGTTTTTGAAGTGGAATTAATTGACACCAATGGCGGTGTATTTCCTAGGATTGATATCATTGAATTCCCGATTGAAGAAGTAAATTATATAAAACCGGCCAGAAAATATATATATATTTCACCGTCGGTCAATCAAACGCAAGCTCGTGAAGAAACTTTAAACGCAGTTTTAGACATTCAAGCACAAATTGATGATGGTACTAGATATGATAATTTAACAGACCAGCTATCTTCGATACCAGTTACGATGGGAGACAGTGATCATTCGATTTGGGATGGACAAAAATTTAAAATTAGGTTGACATCTAAGTCAACAGGGCGTAAAATAGACTTTAATGTTAAGTTTAAGCACATACACAAGCCAACGGTGCAACAAGAGACATGCTACGAAGATCCACAAGTGAACTTAGAAGAACTGGAGGCGCGAATGAGAGGAAGGGCTACTTCAGCAGAGTCCCCTGTTTCAGATATTATTCGCTGATAAATAAGAAATATAAGGTTTTTATGACTAATTATATAGAAAAACTACTTATATTAAGGAGAAAGACATGGCTTTTTTAGATAACTCAGGCGATATCATTCTGGATGCAGTGTTGACTGATACTGGTAGAATGAGGCTCGCAAAGGGCGATGGCTCTTTTCGTATAAAATATTTTGCACTTTCGGATGACGAGATTGATTATACCACATATAACAGAAATCATTCGAGCGGCTCAGCTTATTACGATCTAGATATTATGCAGACACCGGTGCTGGAAGCATTCACAGATAATCGGGCCTCACTGAAACATAAATTAATGACGATTAATAATCGACAAATTCTGTACCTTCCGGTTCTCAGGTTGAATGAGGAAGAGGCACCAAATCAACGAATGGCTGGTGGATCTTTAGCAACTGTTGGCGGCCCATCTGGTAATAATATATTTGGTGTTGCGGTTAATGAAGCCACAAGAACACAAACAACAGCAAATGCTGCGGCCCCAGCTTCAACTGGTGTACTGGATGGCGTTCGACCGAAGAACTCAACAACTCATATTATGATCGATCAAGGCTTGGTTGATACTGTGGAAAATGTTGGCCAACTCCCCCACTCGCTTATTGATTCTGCGTATTTAATAGAAATCGATGACCGGCTGGGATCGATTGTCGGCCCACAGCAAGATGGCGATGGAAACACAACTTCGCCGGAACCATCATTTGTTGATGATGATAAAATCGCTACATACTTTATCAGTAATAAAACAGCCGGAAATTTTGTCGGCGTTGTCCCCGAGGCAGATGAGGGAGGAAAGAGCCCAATCACTGGCCGTAAAGGGACTAGATTAAAATTTAAAATTAGATCTCACCCGGATTTAGCAGATAGCAATGTTTTATTTAACAAAATAGGCAAAACGGCTAAGATGGGCGCAGGAGACACAAGTTGCAAGGTAATCGATACTGTTATTCGGGTAACTGGAGCAGTAACCGGTCAAAGAATAGATCTGCCAATACGATTTTTTAAGCTAGCTTAAAAAGACAATAGTTTAGAGGAAAAAATATGTCTACTTTTAAGATGTTAACCAATAATGATGTTATCGACTCAAGGACTCTTTTACACGAAGCGATCCCAATTACAGGATCAATCATATCGGGTACTTATGGTAGTGATCCATATGCTGCTTTGGGGAGTGAGAGACACATTAAAACTTTTTCACATGGACAATTTCAGTCCGTTTATGATTATCCGTATTTAAGTTCTTCGGCTAATCATATATTTGATATTACATGTGGTATTTCATCTAATTCACGGATTTCAGGGTCTACAACTAGCCAGCAGGCTAAAAAAATTAATATCTACAACCAGATGGCACAAATATTGGTTGGATACGATTTAACTGGCAGTGTTGGACGCTTTGATATGGATGGATCCTCGCCGGGAGTTGGTGATGAGGCCAACAAAATGGACGATGTGTTTTTCTTAAACTTCTCTCGTTTACTAACTAAAGATGAAATTAAAAAAGGCACATTTGAATTAGAACTAGGTTTAACGTCTGCTTTTGATTATGATGGGGATCTTTTTGACAACGCTCAAAGGGTAAAAATTACTGATTATAGTGGATCAGACGGCTACTTCAAAAATTCACCCGCTGGCGAGTATGGAGTGCTTTACGCAACCTCTAGTGTTGCACAGAAAAATGCCCTTAAAACAGACGCATATCATGCGGTTGGTTTGATATATTATCAGGCCGGCATCGCAGTTATCTCTGGGTCCATTTTTAATGATGAGGCTGACGGCGGCCTTTTACACAACGCTGATGCCGGCACTACTATTATGAATCTGTCCCTAGGCGCTAGCGGCTTTAACCACATTACGGCTTCGACTATTGACACTGTTGCTAATGGTGTTAGAGCCAGAATTTACAATCTTCAGTTTAATAACACAACAGAGCTAAATTCAGCAATATATTTCTGTCGAGCCAATCACAATGATTTTAATTATAGTTCAAACCCAACATATCTTACCGGAAGTCAAATAAGAGTCAAGGAGCAATCAACAGATCCTCCTGTTACTTATATCACCACAGTTGGGCTTTATTCAGAAGACAATGAGCTTTTAGCAGTTGCTAAATTAAGCGAGCCAATCAAGAAAACACCAGAAAATGAATTAACTCTACGGGTTAGATTAGATTACTGATATGCTATGCCTTATTATAAATTTAAAGAAAATGATATTCTTGTTAATAGAATAAAAACCTATCCTAGCGTTAATTTTTTTATATATAGCGGCAGTATATATTATAACCATAGACCATACCGAGCCGGCTCTTTTGATAATGCTGTGTTACATATGACCGGTGCAGATATAGCTTATGGCCATCCGGGTATAAGCTTGTATGAAATGGTTGTCGACCGACCGGCTGATTGCATGCCATATGCATTTCTAGAAAAACACTCATCTAGGAATTCATTTCGAACTGTTTCTACTGGTACCTTCGCCACTAACGATTGGGCCGACATACAAAAATTTCATTATCCTATGACAGCTAGTATATCGCGTGAGTTTTTTGCAGAAGACGACCTCACGCGCCCCCACGTTACTGCCCTTAAGAATGTCCTAGACTACTATACGAAAAACAGCATGCACTACGCTTTTTCATCTTCAGATGGCCACCCGCATGCGCGGGACTTCGCCAGTGCAGCCGTAAATCTTATAAGCATACCCAGTATATTCTATGGGTCTTCAATTAAGCGCGGGACGATAGATTTACAATTCTTTGTAACTGGAACTTTGATTAGCCGCCTACAGGATTTAAATAAAAATGGAGAGTTAATACAGACTGGTCCGGTAGGAAGCGTTGAATCGGGCAGTGTCGCCGGCATAGCGCTATACAAAGAGGGATTTTTTATATTAACTGGCAGCGCAAGGTTAACCTCGCTGACTTGGGAGAACTATAAACCAGGTGCCACTGCAAAGAACCCCGCATGGATATATTTTGCTGCCACTGGATCAAAAACGACTAGTGCAACATCGACAAAGCTCCCCAGTTCGAGTTTTAGTTTGTCTTTTTCTGGCAGTAATTATGTTAGTACGATGACTGCGTATGCGCATGCTCCAAAGATGCATTTGAATTATTCTGCTAATCCCACCTATATTGATTATGAACACAGGACAGCTTCTGCGGACTATGATACCACTTATTATCGAGACCCAGAGGTCTTATTTAAGAATACTGTTAGTAGTTCTTATCCGGACCCAACAGCTAGTTTTCTCAAGCAAACATTTATATCAAAAATCGGCATATATGATGAGAATAAAAACTTAATTGCAATTGCGAAGTTGGCCAATCCGGTACGGAAGAAAGAGGCCGACTCTTACACCTTTAAACTCAAACTGGATATATAATGAATATTCTTGGCCTTGACGTTAGTACCAGCATCACTGGCGCTACAGTAATTGATGAAAGTGGAAAAATTTTATATTGCGAAGCTTGGGACACGCGAAATAAAAGACACTTTCCAACATTGTTCCATAAAGCAGAATTTATAAAAAATAAACTATTGGATCTCAAGGAAAGCTATGAGATTGAGAAAGTCTTCATTGAAGAGAGTCTGCAATCATTCAGATCCGGATTTTCGTCAGCAAAAACTCTCTCAGTGCTTTCTAAGATTAATGGCATCACCTCTTATCTTGTTTATGAACTTTTTGGTGAGCCCCCTACCCCTCTTGCAGCAGTGTCGGCAAGAAAGTCCTGTGGTATCAAAGTGATGCGCGGACAGAAAGCAAAACAAGTTGTTTTGGAATATATCCTTGACAACGAGCGTGATTTCGTGGTATCATATACCAGAAATG
>CEUI01029129.1_pt1 | contig 15576 bp, 19 predicted proteins | sample 531411 | NCBI WGS metagenome assembly CEUI01 (sample SAMEA2622841, study PRJEB7988) | marine metagenome | isolation source: saline water (ENVO:00002010), including
TATTGTAAACATACTCAACTTTTTCGACCACACTATTTTCATTTAAACTATTATTGTTCCAATGTAAAATAGCAGTTTTAGCATATTCACTAGGTATACCATGTCTGAAGAAATGACTAGCTATTCTAAGTAGCGTTTGGTTTCTAGAGCCCTCTTGGGGCCCATTTGACAACATTTCTTGTACACACGGTATAACGTCCTTTGGTTCTACTACTTTTCGTATTTGGGTCATTCTAGGGGCTCTAGTGAGTATTTTGCTTTCTAGCTCTCCATTTCCTACTAGTTCACTATAAGCATATTCTATCCTTGGTGTTTTAGCTAGTTCTTTAATAGTTTCTGAATCTTTATTTAAGATTTCAGCTACTGTTAAAGGTATTTTATGAAGGTTTGTTTTCTTGTTTATTGTATGTTGAATACGATAAATACCTGTCCTCATAAATATACTACTGTCTATTATATCTCCAAAGATATTCTTAAGAGTCCCTTTTACCAAATAATGGATGTTATCACTATTTGGAAAGTTAAATACACTATTAGGTAAAGCTAAATGATAACCGCTGCCACTAAAATATGGCTGAATAGAATAGTTTATATCTACTCCTAGTTCATCTATTTGGTTTATTACATTTCTAGCTTTATTTAATGTGTATTCATCACTATTGTCAGCTTTGTCTATATCTAATAAAATCCAGTCAATTGCTCTTTCGCCAAAGTAATTCTTTAGCCCACCGTTAGACTCGGCATAGTCTACTGCTTTTTTAGTATATAAATAAACTGACCTAAATAAAGGTGTATCGTGATTTATATATTTAACTAAATCTTTCTTTGCAATAAGTCGCCCTCTATTACGAGGGCTACCTACTGCTATTTCAATATAGTCAAACACTATAAATTTCCGATTCCTTCTGATGACATTTCAACATTTTGAGTTGGAGTAACGTCTTCTTCATTAGCTTCTTTTAAGAAACTTTTATCTTTAAACCATTTTACATCCGAATCAAGTTGTTTTTTACCATTATCATCATTGGTTTGTATTCTGTGGAATACTCTAGTATAGACTTTGCCACCTTTTTGTTTAGGTTTTTCTTTATAAACATAAGCAACATAGTTAAAGTCTGGGTCAGTATCTGGTATTACTTCTGATGCGTGTTTTTGATTTAAATATCTTGCAATATCATGAATCTCTTCACCATCTTCAGTTTCCCATTTACCGTCTACTGTTAATCCAGCTTTTTCTCCAATAATGTCAAAGAAATTATACAGTCTTTTAAGAACTGAGCCACCACTAATTTTACCATTAGTTTTTTCTAAGTCTCCTACTATTCTTAATTGTTTTGTATAATCACTTCCTTTTTGTTTAACTTCTATATCTAAGTAAATATCAGCCCATTTAAATTCTGAAGACCTATCTTCAAAACCTATAATGGCTATTTCACATATTCCATAAAAGCTATTACTTGACGAGCTTCCGCTCTCTGGCCTAAATATCGCCATCTTCACCTCTTCTTTCTATTCTTATTGTTATTAGGTTATTTTCTACATCGGGATTTAATACAATCTTATCTCCAATTTTCCAACCCATTATATCATTCCATACTTCAGGTGGTAAATTAGTGCAATGAGGATTGCTTCTGAGTGTTGATTTAAAACCTTTTATCGTACTCATTTCTTACCCTCCTTTTTATATATTTTATCCCATTCAAAAGGTATACATTTACCTCGTAAGTGTTCACATCTACTACCTGCTTCTACAGATTCGTCTGCTTTAAATGAAATCATTAGTTTATCGTCTTCTCTTAAGACATAACCGATAGCATCACAATCTGACATAATCAGATTCTTCAGCTTACCAGTTATATCTAAAGATTCAGGTTCAACTAGGGCTTTGCCATCTATGACTGCCCTAGCAACCTTTCTATGTCCAACGATTATTAAATGGTCACAAACATCTCTAAAAGCATTGATAGTATTCATTACTTTTTCACGAGCTAACGCATAACCTTTACCAAAAGTTAAATCTGCTATTGATGCAACTTCATACTCTGCACAAACAGCTTTTTCAGCCCATTCTACTACTTTGTCAATAGTATCTAAAGCTATATATTTAAACTCATGGCCTTCCATAACATCTTTAAGAGTTTGGATTAACTCTTCTCTGTTATTTACTTCTTGAACGTATGCTTCTAGCATTTGCGTTCCTTTTTCAGTATCTACAATCAAACAGTCCTCTAACTGAGAGAGCATAGTAGTTTTACCTACTTTGGGTGCTCCATACAGAAGAAGTACCTTCGGATTCAGAGACACTGGTTTGCGTTTCTGTTTCTTTATCACTTGTTTTCTCCATGTTTATTGGTAATACTAGCCCTTCTTCTTTCGACATATAAGGGGCTAACGACTTCCAAATATACGAATGATAAGACCTTTTATGCAAGACATTAAATGCTTGTGACAACATTATGCCAGCTACTATATTAGCTGTAAATATTGTATGCTTTGCAGTACAAGGTTCATCCTCTATTTCAGAGCTAGGTTTCCAAGTATTTATGTAGTTATCGTTTAAATAGTCACAAGTTATGACTTCCATTGACAATGCTCCCATACGTCCATCAACAAGCACTTTTCTATTTCTTTGTCTTGTCCATGTTCTCCATATAATCTTACGTATTTCCATGTTATCTGGAGCCATCATCACACAAGGTGATAACGGGTCAAGTGGTCCCCATTGTTTGTGTTCTATTATTTCTGTTGGGCAACCAAAGTATTTTACTAATTCTTTAGCTGCCTTTGTTTTAGATAAACCTAAAAAACTTTCTGGGTACATAGTTGTACTTAGATTATGTTCTTCAAGTTCATCAAAATCCCATAAATGTATCTTTTTAAAGCCCATTATAGAGGCTGCTAGTATTAGGCAAGACCCAACACCACCAGCTCCTATAATAGTAACTTCATTAAGATTCTTTTGCGAGATTATATCTTTATTGCGTAAGAATCTATTCATTTATAACCATCCTCCCTCTTCTTTGTTAAAACCTTTTTCAATACAATAATTATCTAGAGCTGTTTCAGTATCTATAGCTCTTTGTTCTATTAATTCATAATTAGGACTACCTACAGTAACAGACATCCAATTTTCTTCTGCTTTTTTATAGGCTTTTAATAACTTTTGATACTTTTTATCTTTGATATTCTCATCGTAATCATAGATTTGACCTGTATGTTTTTGTTCTATAACTTTATGTGCATTATTATGAAACAAACCTATTTGTCTTGGGTCTTGTCTAAAATATCCCATATGCATACCAAAACCACTGTATGTTTTAACTTTCTTTGCCTCTTTCTCTTGCTTTTTAAGGCTTTCTATACAATCTTTAAATAAAGATGTTGGTTTATAGTCAGGTACATCTATTATAACTTTAGCATCTTTTGCTTCTGTCATACTTATTTTACCAAATTGGTCTTCCCAGCTTACAGCAAATGCAAAAGGGCTACCTGTTTCTTGTAAAGCTACAACAAGTGAAGGATAACCTACTTGATTAGCACATTCTTTTAAATGTTCTTTATCAGTTCCACTAAAGAATGCACCTCCACTTAATGAATGGTGACTATGAATTAAACCTCGATAACATTCCCTTAATTCAGGAAATTTCTTATAAGCTTTATCTAGAAATTTAATTTCATCTTCTCCACTAAATTCAGTAGCTGCTGTACTGCCTAAGTCAAGTGGGAAAAATGCTTTTAATTCCCATTTAGTAGTCCAGTTTCTTTTATTTGTTTCTACTTTTTTATAAAATGCTACTCCACTCCATTCTGTATTAGGATATAATCCTAGCAAGTGTTGTATTTGTTTATAAATTAAGCGTGTCAATTTTAGTTGTATTTTCATTTTCTGTGAGCCTCCTTAACTCTTCTTTGTAATGTTCTATTTTCTTATCTTTAAGTATTTTGTTTAATATAGGTATTAGATTTCGATATTCTAGTTCAATCTCTTTAATCCTATTTTTCTTATTACATTCTTTATCATTATCAGTAGGTAAGTTTGCAGCTTTAACTAATAAATCATTAATTGATATAGGTTCAGAATGTTCTGGTTTTAGTAATTCAAACCAAAGTTTTTGCATATCTTCAAACCTTATCATACCAGAATGTTCATAATCACATTTATCTCTTATAGATACTAGTTCTTTAGTTAGATTATCTAAAAGAAGTGTTTTTGTTATAATATCATCTTCAAGACTAATATCATCATGTAAATAATATAAATAATAGTCAGCACCAATAATTTCTGGATGTTCTTCATATTTAAATGTTTTATGTTTATAAAATTTTAAACTATCTTTAAACTTCATCATTTCTGAAAGAAGATTTTTATCATCATCAGAAAAAGTAGGATTATTTTGTTCTTGTCTTTCTAGTCCTATATGATATAATAACTCATGTAATTCTCTAAGTAATACTATTGAATCATGGTTATGTTCAAAAGTAAAGTTATTTCTTAGATAAGATTCTATGTTATAAGATAACATATTGCTTCTATAATGAGAGCTACTATTAGGAAAATGTCTATTTCCTTCTATATCTCTCCACTGAGTTGATTCAAACATTATTCTAGATAAAGGTTCTGTATCATATGCTTTACATCTAGCTGATGGAAATATTTTTCTTTTATTAGTAACAAAATCATTTCCAGATTCAATGTCAAATGTAGTTAAGCACGATTCTTTATAATCAAATGTATTAGTTATCATACCTAAACTTAAACTATTTAATAAATGAGGTTCATCCCATTCAAGATAACTATTAAATTCAAATCTTTCAGGTGTATGATAAGGACTTCGATAATTCCATTTATCTAAGTATAATTTAAAATTCCACATAAATCCTGTTATATTATAATTAGTTATACTAGCTCTTATTGGAGTTTCGAAACTTGAAAGACAAGGTCTTCCATTCTGAATATGAGGATGTTGTGCTGGATAGAACATATCTGCAAATTCTCCAGCAAGCATTATTCTTGATTTAGTTAATACAAGAAAATCCCATTTATTTAGTCCAGAATGAAATAGTTTTATATAGTAGTCTCCAAATCTAAATATTTTCCTTCTTTTAATTCTTATATCTTTAAATCTAAAGAATAATACATTACTACCTTTTTCTATAGTTTTTCTAGCATATATTTCATCTTCTTCGCAAGTATACGCATCAATAATTTCAGCATTATCATCTTTTAATATTCTATTTGATAATTCTTCTATATTTTCAGGAGGAGCTGGATAATTCTCTGCAGCATTTTCTCCTATGTTTTGTTTTATTATTTGTATTGATTCTCTATCACTTTCAAAGATAGTTAATAATACATTTTTTAATCTTTCTAACATTGTTACCTCGTTTCTTTGTTTATTAAAAGAGAGCCTCACATATTCCTTTGCCTAACCCAGGCTTAGCGAAGGATTTTTACAAGGACTTATAGGACCAGTTATTGGCTCTCTTTTAATTGTTAACTTATCTGTTATTACTATCCTGATTTATTACTTTTATTAGCAATTTGAATTGAATCGCCTTCTTCTATAGTTGTAGAAGGTTCCTCTGATTTAGTATTACCATTCTTATCTTTGAATACTATAACAACATTATTCATTTCAACCATTTCCTTTTGTAATAAATCTCCTAGATTTGTGTAATCATTTACATTTAAGGTGGCTAGTGCGCCTCCTCTTTTGTATGAATCTAGGAAAAACGTAGCTACACTCATTTAAGTCTCCTTTATTGATGTTATTTATTAAGTAGACCTGACAAGCAACACCAATATTTAACTTGTCAGGTCCTGAGGTAAACTAGGTTGTTCACCTATTAATTTTTTTGATAACTCCTGCAACTTCCAGCCAGGCAATGAGTAATTAGCTAGGAAATCATTCGTTTATAGCTCTAAAACGAACTCATCATATTATTATAAAAAAGAGTTTTTATGCTGTTATCAATTTTTTGGGAACTTTAATGGTGCTCATTTATCCATATTTCGGTAAATAGCTAATTCACGGAGCTTTTTCATGTTAATTCATGTCGTTCCCTTGGTACCAAATATTAAAAGAAAGATTACACTCATCCTTTTTTTCAAAGATGACCCTTTTGTACTTTAGTCCATACTTATCTGGTTGCGCATTAGAGTACCATATTGATAGTATACCACCGTACTTACCCTACAATCCAGCCTATGTCGTCACATAGCGCCTCATCTTTCTTTAATTATCGTCAAAACTCTCTTATTTAATTTTTGGCATACATTGCATAATAGACCACTAGTGTCTTAATCTTTCTGCCTTGAGTATGCCAGCCAAGTTTATAGAGGGTCTATAGCATATTACATTAATAACCTCTAATTTTTGAGGCTACACTTACAACTGAATGAACCATTACATGTGCGGTATGTAGGAAGTGTGTAAGCATAGCCTCTGTGAGTCTATAAATAGGACATAAACGCTATGTAATTAGAACTAAAGGATTAGACCGAAAAAGAATAAAAGTCATTTAGTTCTATTGCCCTTGTGAGACCTCACGGTATCTCCTCTCAACTCAATATTAATCTCATCAAAGGGATGTATATTATCTTTTGCTAATTCTATAAAAGGTAATAATCCCATTCTTTTTCTTCTAAGGTAGTCTTCATCTGGTTCATCGATGAATCTGAAAGGTACTCCAAATATCTCTTCAAAAGGCTTGAGATACTTCTCCCATCTTTTATACTCCGAATAATAAGAAGTCCATTCACAGTGAGATTTATCTGTTAGGAATCCTTCAGAGTTTATTATCTTTTTAGAAGGCGGATTGGGAGGAAACCCGCCCTCTTTTTTTATGTTGCATCTCACAGGATAGCTCTTAACATAAATATAATTAGTTTAATTGTAAAATAAGATGTTATTATCATTATAATCCAAGTAATTAAGAATGGCCAATTGAAATCTTGCATTTATTTTCTCCCTTTTTCTTTTTGTGTTCTTTTCTAATTAATGGTAGTTTATAACAAAAACAACTCTTACACAAGAATTGTTTGCTATAATAAGATTTGCAAGGCATATTAATCCCTCCACCATAAGAATTTATGTCCATCAGTATAAGACATAAAACATAAAAATAAGGATACTATTAGTGTAATACCTATTATAGTTCCTGATAACATTAATACTAGCACTATAAATTCCATTTATTTCTCCTTTTTTCTTAATAGATTGTCGTTATTATTACTGTTATATCTCTACATAATAACATATTGTCTCCTTTTTCTATGAGGAACAGTAATAATACCTATTACGGTCAAACTTAATTGACTCTTCAGGTTTCCTATTTATAATAGATACTATTACCGTCTGTTTTACTCCTCGTTATTAATCTACGAATGTATAACCTTCTTTCTTGTCTTCTTCAGCTCTTTTAGATAATTGTTTAGCCAAAGCTTTTTGTTCAGCTTTAAAATCAGGTTCTTTACGCTTAGGTTTAACTACTTCAAAGTCACTAGAATATCTAGCATCAGCTTCAATAGCTTCTAGCTCTGCATCAGTAGCTTGAACTATCAGTTCAATATCATTTATAATGCCTGCTTCTTTTAGCCTTTTATTGATAGATTGAATTCTAACTTCAAGAGCCTTTAATCTATTGTTAATTCTATCTTCTGATGCTAATTTACTTAATTTATTATCAAGTGTTACTTCAGCTTCAAGAGCATTTAAGCTTTTATAATGATTTGTTGTTATTTCTTCAAGAGTATGTATCTTTCTAAGAGCATCATTATTTAGAAGATGAAGAGATTTAAGACTTCTCTCTACTTCTTTAAACTTATTGTATACATCTTTATCTAGTCTAGGATATCTCTGTCTTGGAAAAAACACTGCCCCTAGCGCATAAAATGGTGATAATAATAATTTAATTAACTTTTTCATTGTTTCTCTTTCTGTGCCTGTGAGCACTGTTTGGTGTTATTTATTTAATTTAAACTTAAGTCTACTGATAATAAAGCGATATGCTATAATAATCAGTAGTGACTTAATAGTTATGTTAAGTAGTGTTTCTATTATGTAAATTGTATCATATATCCAATTTGCCATATGCCTCCCTGTATTCTAAAAGAGCACTATCAACTAATCAGCAAGCATTGACTAATACAGGGTCCGTGTGTTACGGCTATTATGTCCGCCATGTCCTTCTATTAGTTGCCACTAATCAATTGATAGTCTTTATATAATCCTATTATGCCCAGCCTACACCATAGTAGACCACAAAGGCCAAGAATTATATGCTCTATGTTATAGAACCTCAATTATTTGCAAAGCAAGATGTTACGCGGTCTCGCAGAGGATAGCAGTCGTAATCTGATTTATTTTATCACAACTATACGGATTGCTAGTTAAAGCTCATCCATCACCTTCTCGGCTTGTATCGTGAGCCATCATCTCACATAATTGAGGTTCTTATTAATGGTTTATGTGTAGTAATATATATAATACCGCTGTTTCTACACACTAATTAAAGACAGACCTAGCATAAGCTAGGCCTGTCAAACACCTGTAAAGTTAGGTTACTCTTGGTAAGATGACATCAGGCTTGTTAGTTCTTCATCTGAACTACTAGCTAGTTCTGATGGAGGACCAACATAAACTGATGCATCTTTGGTTGTCCAAGAGTCACCTGGCTTTGCAGGTGGCACATCTTCTTCAGGGAAATGAACTGCTTCCATAGCAATTCCTTGCTCTGTAAGCAGGGCATTTATCGCTCGAATATCGAGAGTGTCAGGGTTTAAACCGAAAAGGTTGTAACCCTTACCACTCTTCGATATGACGATACGCCCTGAAGAAGATAGCATTGACTTAAGTAATTTAATTAATTGATTCATTTTGAAAGCTCGCTTTCTGAATGAGTTAATTCATTCAATTGGTTAATTCAATGCAAGCATTGTGCTTGCACAATGAGCGGGGGCAGACGACCCCACCGTTCAAGCTCACGCTGTTGCTGTATCAGTGTGAGTGGTTTCTGACCTATGGCGTAAGTAGCTTTCAACGTAGTAGCGTCGCCATAGGGCGGAAATGAACGGGTGCGGGTCAACGTATCTCTCCCACACGCATTCTCGTGCCAATTTTTTGAAAATCAACCTAAATAGTGGGTTTATCCTCAGGAAACGTAGTAACTGGGACCCCTATTGGTAATTATTTTATTTTTTTCTTGGAAAATTGGTTGATATATACTAAGTTTATCCCGCGCTTTTGCGGTAACTAACTCAGTTACTGCTATCTGAGTCTATATAGTAGGTGGTAGTAAGGGGTAAATAGACTCTACTTAATAAACTGTTTGGAATATAGCAGTAACTTATGTATATTAAGTTGATAAATTTTATAAAATTCTAACAATTGGGGAATATATGAGTGATTTAACAATAACACATGCAGGTAGTACAGTAACTCAACTACGCCCTGGCATGAAATCAGACAATAATAAGCTAAATGATATGCAAGCTGTTACTATAGATGTTACAGCAACACTTACAGGAGACGGAACTTCTGGTGATGTGATGTTTGTAACTACAGAACTTCCAAAAGCAATAGCTAAAAAGGGTGGAAAAGCCATTCTTCAGTCTGTAACAGCTGTTTTAACTGATAATAGTACTGATGCAAGTGGTACTGGTTCTAACTGTACAGGCGCTTTTAAGCTTGTTTTTACGTCAAATAGCCAAGTTTTAGGTACTGTAAGTGATGCTTTAGGTACTAGAGCAGTAGATGGTGGCGGTGCTGGAGATATAGATAACTGGTCAAGAGCGATTTTAGATGATACATCTGCTATAGTAGATGTTACTAATGTTGTAGACATGGGAGAACTAGCAGTAGCTCATAAAAGTAACATTGGAGCTGTGGTAGAAGCAGCATCTGATTCTAGAAGTTTGTACGTATGGGGCATTACTAACTCAGCTAATGACTATAATGGTGCAACTATTAGTTTAAAAGTTGGCTTAGTTCAAGATTAATGTTTCCAAGTAGAAAAGCTACTATATTAGGTGGTGCAGAAGAAAATACTCGTTATGCACTACAATTTGATGGTACCGATGATTACGTTACCATGGGTGATATTACATTAATGGATGGTTATGATGTGTATTCCTTGTCATATTGGATGAAGACAGTGGGAACTACCACTCAGCAGCCGATGGGTATAAATAAGGGTGCATATAATATTGCTGGTGATACATTTGGTGGATATTGGGATAGTACAGCTAATACTGGCACAGGAAGATTTAGATTAGGGCATGCAAAGAATTTTTGGTATACGAATGGAACCTATGCTAACGGGCATTTTGTTCATGATAAGTGGATTCACCATGTTATAACTTGGTCTAATACAAATGATAGAGTATTCTTCTATGCTAATGGAGTACAAATAGGGATAGATGCTGATGGAGGAGACGGAAGTTCAGACCCAACTTATGAAAGTCTTCCAAATACCGATGAAGAATTAACGATAGGAAGACAAGCAACCGTCTATTTACATGGAATGATAACTGATGTAGCTGTATATAATTCAGAACTATCCCAAGCAGAAGTTACTACTATATATAATAATGGTAAACCCTATGACCATGCAAATGGAGTAGGGACCAATCTTGTTGGATGGTGGAGAATGGGAGATGGTACTGAAAAAGGCGCAGGTTCTACAATTTATGATATGTCTACAAATTCAAATAATGGTACACTAACTAATATGGTTGGTAACGAATATGTTTTAGTTGATTTTTAAGGGGTATTGAATGTTTGAAGATAGAAAATGGGTAATAGTTAATGTATCTGATATAACAGATGAAATGATAGAAAATGCAATGCAAACATCTGTAGATACACTAAGAAAAACACTAGATGGTAGTAAAGCCTTGTTAAAATGGGAAGGTAACACACCTTCTTGCTTTGATGATATGGATATTTATAACCATAGTGAAATACTAGCTGAATTATCAGGCAGTGATTGGACTGAATCAGATGCCTAGATTTGGTACAAGAAGTAGAAAGAATTTAGCAACTTGCGATGAAAGGTTGCAAAAAATATTAAATGAAGTAATTAAATATGTTGATTGTAGTGTAATAGAGGGGCACAGAAGTGAAGAAAGGCAAAATAAGCTTTATGATGAAGGAAAAACTAAAGTTAGGTACCCAAGTGGTCGTCATAACGATTATCCTAGCAGGGCTGTTGATGTGGTCCCTTATCCTATTGATTGGAATGACCGCGAGCGTTTCCACCTTTTTGCTGGATTTGTCTTGGGCATTGCTCAGTCTATGGGAATAAAACTACGTTGGGGAGGAGATTGGAATCAAAACTTTGAAGTTGATGACAATAATTTTGATGACTTTCCTCACTTTGAACTAAATAAAAAAGGAAAATAATATGGCAATTACAAATAGAGGTCTTTTAGGTCTTGTAGGAATGGACGGAGCTGGTGCAAGCCAAACTCCTGCTGGATTAGGACCAGAAGCAACAAGATTGTTTCATAATCCTTCAGCTTATAATTGGGGAAAATACGCAATAGCCAATCCATACTTTACTCCTGAAGATGAAATTTTAGATTCAGCACTTGGTCAGCAAGGTTATGATATGTATGAGAATGCATATGACTGGGATGAAGATTGGCGTGTAGGCTCTGGAATAGCTAATTTGACAGAATCAGCTTTAGCTGGTCGTTACCAAAGTTATAGACAGCATCCTAGTACAACTGCTGGCTATACTTCTGATGAAGGTTGGGATGCTCCTAGAGGTTATGGAATGAACGCGAATATTCAAGATATAGTACAAGCACAACATGGTATGTCTTCAGGAGCAGCTAATGTTGCGCGAGCATTATTAGAAGAACCTTACTAATTTGTATACTATTAATATAGACCATAAAGATAAAGGTCTTACAACATATACAGTTTATAGAAAAGAAGAAGCTGATAAACAAGGAATAGAGTATGTTTACTGGAAATTGGCTCAAGTGGGAGACTATGCTATATCTGACGATGACTATGTTGCTAAGGTCATTAAAAGAAAAAAGTATCCTTCTAATCACAACAAAGAGAATGTATATCTCAGATTTCCATGGGGTTACACTTTTTTTAATCCTAAATATGCTTCTAAACAATTAAAGGTATCAGGTAGGAAGACTAACACAACCTTATCAGGCAAACCAGCTTTGGAGGTTAAGTCTAAGCAAGATATGATGAAGAATCTTGCAAAAGCCTACTCTGTTACTTGGGACTATAACTTAGCACTTGATATGGTCTTAGGTAGTTATACACCCACTGAATTTAAAAAGTGGAAACGAATGATGAAAACGGAGGTTTTTGATAAAATGATTAAGGAAGAACTTGCAGACTTATTATCTGACCATGGGCTAGATAAAACCTATACTTTAGAACTATTTTCTAAAGTAATAGAAATGGCTCAGGATAAAAAAGATGTTACTAATCTTATGCGTGCTGTAGAGAATCTACAAGGTATGCACGGTATGAAAGAGAAGCAACTTATTAAAACAACAGAGAGTATTGAGGCTGTAAGCAATACTAAGTTAATAGATGAACTGAGAGAAGAAGAAGATAAGCTTATAGCTACTAAGACTACAACTAAAGAGAGTCAATGAACAAAACTGAAAGTATAAAACTTGAGACTCCTATGGGAACTATAGAAAGCGATAGTGGAAATCATTTAATAGATATTGGAACTGTTATTCTATTAATATTGGTTCTTATGGTTAGTAAAAAATACATATGGAATAAGTAATGGACTTTGAAGCTCAATATGAGCAAATGCAGGCTTTAAAGAAGCTTCGTAATAATATGGCTCTGTTCGGAAGGCACTGCTTCCCTACAGCCCTTAGAAAGAGTACGCCACCGTTTCATAATGAGGTATACTCTTCTCTAGCTAACGACAACAAAAGGAGGGTGTTAATTGCAGCTCCCCGTGGTACAGCTAAGTCTACAGTTACCACCCTCATCTTCCCTTTATGGAAAGTAGCTTTTAAGAAAAGCGATGAAGATTTATTTATTGTTATTATATCTGAATCACAAACTCAGTCTATAAACTTCTTATCACGTATTAAATATCATCTAACTCATTCAGATAAATTTAAAGAGATATTTGGAGACCTTGGTCCTGATACCGCTAAAAGATGGACTAATAATGATATAGTTCTTAAAAATGGAGCAAGACTTATAGCGGTAGGTACAGGACAAAGAGTAAGAGGATTTATCGAAGGTGATACTCGTCCTAATCTTATTATAGTAGATGACTTTGAATCTGAACTAAATGCATATACTGCAGAAGCTAGAGCTAAGAATAGAAAATGGATAACTGAAGCTGTTATACCGTCATTATCAGATGAAGGCAGGATAGCTATGATTGGTACTGTAATATCTGAAGATTGCTTTTTATATTGGGCAAAAGACTCAGATGCTTGGAATACTTTATGGTATTCTATATGGGATGAAGATGAAAAAAGTATATGGCCTGAAAGATTTCCTAAATCAAGAATAATGGAAATAAAAAAAGAATTTCAATCTGTAGGAAACTTAAATGGTTTTTATCAAGAGTATATGAATATAGCTCAATCTCCTGATATGGCTCCATTCAAACCAGAATGGATTAAATTACATCATTACGATTTTGAAAGAATAAATGGGCAAAATTGCCTAGTAAGGACTAAAGGTGAAGAAAAAGATATTAAGCCAATTGAAGTCTACTGTGGAGTTGACCCTGCTAGTAGCCTTTCTTCCACTGCTGATTATTTTGTGGTCTCTACAATCGGTATTGATTATGATAATAATAAGTATATTATTGATATATTTCGCGATAGAATATCTCCAGCAGAGCAGCCTACGAAACTTATTGAAGTTTATAAGAAGTTTAGGCCTAGAAGAATGAAGATTGAAACAGTTGGTTATCAAGAAGCTTTAAGAACAGCTGTTAGAGAAATTATGTTAAAAGAAAATTTATATATCCCTGGATTAGAAAAAGGTGTAAAACCTCGTACGCGTAAAAGCGAAAGGTTACTTTCATTAGTTCCTTTATTTGCTAAGGGAACTTTTTACTTTAGACCTCAAGATAATATTGCTCAACAAGAATTTCTATCATATCCAAGAGGTAAACATGATGATGTTATGGATGCTATATGGACTGCTTTAGATGGTTCGAAACCATCAAGAAAAAAACAGTTTAATAATTTTGATGAAAACATTCAACCAGTTCAGAAAAAGCTTGATTGGATGACTTTATAGTTGTATATTAAGTTGATAAAAAGTAGGTATAAATGGAAGAAAATAAGACACCAGAAATAGTAACTGAGACTTTACAGTTATATAAGGATTACAGTAAAAAGAGAGACCCTTGGGCTACACAGGCAAAAGAAGATAAAGAATTTCGTTTAGGTAGACAATGGAGTAAAGAACAATCTAAAATACTTGAATCAAGAGGACAGGCTCCAATTGTTATTAATCGTATACACCCTGCTGTTGAATCTGCAAAAGCAATGCTTACAGCTAAAAGACCTTCTTTTAGAGCAGCTCCAAGAGAAGATTCCGATAATAAAGTAGCACAAGTTTTAAGTAATCTATTATCTTATATGTATGATATATCCGATGGTGAATCTGTTATTAAACAAGCTATAGACGATTATTATGTAATGGGAATAGGTTACATAAATGTATACCAAGACCCTATGATGGATATGGGCAAAGGTGAGGTTTGCATGCATGATATAGACCCTCTTGATGTCTATGTTGACCCTAATAGTCGAAACAAATTCTTTGATGATGCCGAAAATATAATTGTGTCACGTTTATTTAGTAGAGAGCAAGCTAAAAAGCTTTATCCTAAATATAAAAAAGAAATAGATGATGCTAATAGTGAACAAGATTTTAATATGCCAGAAACTGGAAGAGATAATAATAGTGAAATATTCTTTCCAGAAGATGTAGGATTATTACATGAACAAAGTGAATATGTAAGAGGTTATGAAAGATACTATAAAATAGAAGTTCCTAGAGTTAGAGTATTTGAAGAGTTCTCTGGAAAAGAATATTTATTCAAAGAAGAAGAGTTCAATCAATACATACAAAGACCAGCCTGGATAATTGAGGGTAATATTATTACAGATGAAAAACAAGCTGAAAAATTAGTTCTTCAATTAGAAGAGAAAAGAGAACTAAATATATTAAAGGAACAAGCAGTTAATGAAGCACAAATGAAAGAAGCTGGTTATCCTGCAGAAAGCGAATTACCTCCTTCTCAAATACCTCCTGTTATGGCGCAAAAGATTGACTTTCAAGAGTTGATTTTAAAACAAGCAATTAAAATTGTTAAATTAATGGCTACAAGAATTAAGCAATGTATCATTGTTGGAGAAACACTATTATATTCAAGAATACTTCCTTGTGAAGATTATCCTATAGTTCCTTTATGTAATCTGCATACTAGAACTCCTTATCCTACTTCTGATGTTAGAATGGTAAAAGGTTTACAAGAATACATAAATAAAACTCGTTCTTTAATAATAGCACATGCTACTACAAGTACTAATACTAA
>CEUI01034286.1_pt1 | contig 15532 bp, 18 predicted proteins | sample 531411 | NCBI WGS metagenome assembly CEUI01 (sample SAMEA2622841, study PRJEB7988) | marine metagenome | isolation source: saline water (ENVO:00002010), including
ATCTTCTTGTAAATGATAAAAAACTCTTAAATCACTTTCTATCAATTCAGAAAGTGCTTCAAAATTTTTACAATGTATCCATAAATTATTTTTTCTCTTATATAACCAGTCAAATTCAACTTTGTAGTCAGGCTCATCGTGACCTAACCAAAATTTATTATCAATATAACGAACATCAATTTCTACATCATAACCCAAATCAATAGCTTCTTGAATATAAGACTGAGTATTTTCTCGTTCAAAATTAACTCCATCGACATTTCCTCTATGAGAGATTAAAATCATAATTCTTCTATTCTTTTAGCTTTATCATCTATAACTAAATCAAAATATGGTTTCTCATCACCCATTATCAATCCGTGATATTTACATCCCCATTCTTTCAATTGTTTATCTGTATGTTCTCTGAAATCTACACCTGACATTGAACCCCTAGCTGTCCAATATATAATTTCCCAACCTTCATCATATAATTTATTTATTTTAGCAATATTTTCATAACTCGGTTCGGCTAAATCATAACTTCTTTTATCAGGATAAAAACATATAGTCTCATCTATATCAACTAACGCTCGTCTTATTTCACCTTCTTTAGCAAATCTTGACGCTTCATAAAACTTTGGCATATTTACTCCAATATTTAAAACATTTAATTAAATCATTTTCATTCTTTACTTGAACACCCTTTAAAATAGTACACCATGCTTCAAAATTTTCTAATTCATCTGGTGTTCCAAATACAGTTACTAATTCAGTATCATAAATACCAACATTCATATTTTTTTCAACTAATAAATTATAAACCAGAGTAACATAATATTCATTATTAAAATTTATATCTCTATCAATACATTCTTGAAAATATTTTTTTATATAAGAACCTTTTTTAAAATAATAGGTTCCAGTTGACGCCGGTTCTTCCCAATGATTATCTGTATATGGTTCTTTCTCTTTTACATCAACAACAAAATCTCCATCCATTTTCATATATGCCATATAAGTTGAACTCAATCTATGGGGATGAAATCCTGTATGTGAAAGTATACAACCATCTAAATCTCTTTCCTTTACATAATTTTTAAAATCAGAATAATTCCAACGATAAGGATTATCACAATATGTAACTATTACTTCTTCTTCATCATCTATTAATTTTAACGCTTGTTGAACAGTATGTACTGGCCCAAGTTTGTGATTGTCTATCACAATGATATCGCAATGTTTAACTATTTGTTTTAAAATATCCACCATATCAGTTGTATGTGCATGTGTTTTATTACATATAAAAACAAACTCATCATTTTCAGTATCAAACATTTCTGTAATATATTCAATTAACCTTTTACCATTAGCTTTTATGAGAGGTTTTGGGTCTTTATAACCTGCATTGACAAACCTATCACCAAATCCTGCCATAGGAACAACTATTTTCATACTAAACTCCTTCTGTATTTTTCAGCTTCCATATTTTTAAGTTTCATTATTTCAGTACTATTTAAATATCTTGGATTCAATCCAACTTCTTTTTGAATATGAAGCATATAATTATTTATAGAACTATTTTCTTCTTCTAAAATAACTGCATCTGGAAAAAGAAAGTTTTTATTGTCATTTGTTTCAAACTTTGAAGAATAATTTGTAAATGTTTTAGTATTTTGAACCAACCAATCTTTGCATAATTTATTAATTTTCAAACTTTCTTCTATCACTTCTACAAATGTATCTCCACTACAAACTAATCCGTGATTTTCTAACAAAACAATTTTTTTATCAGAAGAAAACTTAGATGCTAAATCTTCACCAGGTGATGTATATGGAATGTAATCATAATCATCCAAAATCAAACTCATTATTTCTTCTGAATTTTCTGAACATAAAATTGTATTAAGATATATTGGGTGAGTATGTAAAACTATAGGTCTGTCTATTTGTGTATGTAAGTTTATTTCCATTGATGGTCTTTTTTGATTTTTATCAATTGGAACTCCAGTCAAACTACAAACTGAATATCCATTCAATATAGAAACATCGGACATAGTTTTACCAGATGAAGTTATTACTATCTTATCATCAAATTTATAAGATAGATTACCACCTGCTCCTTGAATTAAATCATATTCAAATGATAAACTCCTACAAGACATTATAAATCTTTTATGTAAATAATAAAAATTTTCTAAATTCTTCACTAACTCAGTATCTTCTAATTTTGAAAATATTTTCATACCAACTGAGTCATATGGTTTTTTAAAAAATTGAACAACAATATCAGAATTATCAACTTGTGGTTGAATATATTTTTTATCGTCTTTTTTTCGCATTTCCATTACTGACAAAACTTCTTCTTCAGTATACCCTCTACTTTCTGTATCTCGGCTTAGTTTCCATTCTTTTGTTAATTTTTGGTCTGTACTTACGAAAATATTTAAATCTGCTAATTCACATATACTATTCTCATATAAAGCGTGTAATCCTTCATTTATAACTACATCAGCAGATTCTACCCTAACACCATTTATAAATTTACCAGTATCGTGGTCATAAATATCTCGTATAATAGGAACACCATTCAGTAAATATCTTAATTGAATATTTCCAAATTCAATGTTATTTGCATCAGGATTTAAATGTGTAAACCTATCCCAATTTTTATCATTTCTTTCCCATTTATGCAAATCATCACCACATAAGTGTAAAACACTATTATCCAAATTAGATAAAATAAATCCAATCATTTTAGCTATTGTTGTTTTACCAACTCCAGAACTACCAGATATATTTATTAACTTCTTAGATTTCATTATAATTTATATCCATTATTTACAAATTTTTTAATTATATCTGGTATATCATCACCATATTTTAAAATTAAATGATTTTCAACCTTATAATTTTTTGTTTGTGATTCTGTATATCCAACATTTGAATAATCTATATAAAAATTTTTATATTTAAAACTATATCCTTTTTCTCTAACACTTGTATCCATAATAAAATATTTATTGTAATTTGAATATAATGAATTATCTCCATGCGACCAAACTTTTATATCATCTCTACCAAGTAAATAACAATAATTTATATATTCCTCAGCTTGTAAACTATTCATAGTGTTTGGTGGGATATTCCATAAATTCCACATATCATTTGTAGTACCAAAATTCCAATAATCACAAGTATATTTACTAACACCACAAGTTCCCATTATAACTATTTTTTTCTCAAAATAATTTGGCGAAGGAACTTCCTCAGAATTAATAGAGTCAATCCATTTTAATACGAACTTATCTAAATCTACTATACAATCATTAAGTCTATGTTTCAATACATATTCTACATCGGTATTATCTTTTAAATATTCAATTCCTTTTTTAGTAGTTTCTATTTGAAAATTTTGATTCAATCCTCTTTGTGAACCTTTTCTTCTAAATGAATCACTAGCATTTGCAAGAATATCATCATTAAATATTACTTTTGTCTTATCTTGTATATCATCTGAAACATAGCTAACTTTTACAACATTCCTATTATTATCAATAACATTATCTACTTTTCCAGAATAAGAACTTATTACAATATTTGAAAATCCTAAAGAAGTATAATATTTATAAAGTTCAGAAACTTGATTTGAAGATTCAGGCATACCTTGTAAAACTATACCAACTTTATTCAAATCACTCATCTTCCAAACCTCTTTCTATCAAATCAACTAAATCAGAAATATTTTCATTATTATGTAATGATGAATTAAATTCTAAACCATCATACTTTCTATCATATTTGTGTTTTTTGTTTGTATATTGTGGAAGAACACACAATAATTTATCTGATGGTTGCATTGTAAATTCAAGTTCTGTTTTACACAACATATCTTCGTGGAATTTTTCTCCAGGTCTCATACCAATAACATCATACTCAATGGAATCTAATTTTGAAATTCTTTTTATAGCTTCAATTACATTTCCCATTTTAAATGAATTTATTTTTGGAATAAATACTTCACCACCTTGTGCATGATATAACGATTCTAAAACTGTATCTACTGCATCACTTAATGTAAATAAAAATCGTGTACATGCCATAGATGTTACTTTTATGTTCTCACCCTTTGATAATAAATCCATCCACAAAGGTATAAATGAACCTCTACTCGCAATTACATTCCCATATCTAACAGATGCAAATATTGTTGAATCTGAATTATAATCATAGTTAGTAAATATTCTTTCTGCTATAAATTTACTTGAACCATATACATTTATTGGTTGACACGCTTTATCAGTTGATATTAAAATACATTTTTTAACATTATTATGTTCTGATGCTATAGCTACATTTTCTGAACCCTGTATATTAGTTTTAACACATTCATCTGGATAAAACTCCATATCATCAATTCTTTTTAATGCACCTGTATGAATAACATAATCAGGTTTATGTCTTTTCATTGTAACATCAAGTTTTTTAAAATCTCTAACATCTCCTATGACTCTAATAATACTTGGGTCATTTCCAAATGATAAAGCTTGCTTACCCTCATCACGACTATAAACAATTAACTTACAATTAATTTGTTGTAATCTTTTTATGAGTGCTTTACCCAGTGAACCAGTTCCACCAGTTATAAGTATTTTTTTACCCTCATAGAACTCCATCATATAGAAAGTTTCTCCTTATAGTGATTATATAGAATTTCTGCAGTCTCAAATTCATAATCATAGTCAATATCAAATGTCTCTAATGGATTTTTCATAATATATAATTCTGGGTCATTTTTCTTTCTCAATGAACCCATCCATACATCATTCTTAATTGTATCACTTCTTCCAGCAAAGAAAACCATAGCAGCTTCATATGTAGTTCCAACAGCTTTTGTATTCATTATAGTTTGATTATCAGGCCATTCTGTAGTTAAAACACCATCCTGATTCCAAAAATAATTTCTTTTAGAATTAACTGCAAATAAACCATCATGCTCTGAATTAATGTAATGAGTATAAAAGTCATCAATAGTTTCTGTTGTTAGTAATGGAGAACAACCATTTATCATTATAGCATATTTATATGGTAGTTTATCATGCCACTCATATATCTTTTGTAAACTATTATCATTTATTGCTGACTCATAACTTCTATTAAATATATTCACACCATATTTATTAGCAATATCTTTAAACTCTTTTTCATAAACAGATACATAAAAATTTTCCTTTGGTATCTCAGTAGACTTTAGAACTTTTTGTAAAGCTATTTCAAATAAATTTGAATTTGCAAAAGGTCTTAACATTTTATTCTTAACTCTCTGACTACCAGCTCTGGCTTGTATAAAAACTAAAACATCTTTTTTATTTTTCATCGAAGTTTATACCTCCAATTTCTTTAATCTGTTCTCTTTTTTCTATAAGGTCTGCGATATCACTTAAATAGATTTGACAATCTCCATCAGAATATGCTTCAGGTGGACATTCGTGTGTTTCTGCGAATATACCATCATAACCAAATAGACAAGATGACATTATATAAGATTTAGCTACATCTCTACTACCACCAGTTCTACCATTAGGTTTAAGTCTTTGTGTAGAATGTGTTGTATCAAAAATAACTTTATCATAGTATTCTGATAGTAATTCAACAGAACCCAAATCTACGATAAGTTGTCCATATCCAAACTGAGTGCCTCTTTCGGTTATCCAAGCTTCACAATTTGGATTAGTATTTTTTATTTTGTCAACACCTTGAACCATATTTTGAGGACTCATCCATTGACCTTTTTTAATATTAACAACAGGAAAATTTCTTGCAGATTCTACAAGTAAATCAGTCTGTCTACATAAAAAAGCTGGTATTTGTACTACATCAATTGATTCAGCTAAACTTTCAATTTGCCAACATTCGTGAACATCGGTAGTTAGTTTAATACCTGGTATTTCAGTTTTTATATCTCTAAATAATTCAAGAGCTTCATCAAAACCAATACCTCGTTTACCTTCAATTGAAGACCTATTTGCTTTGTCAAATGAAGATTTGTACACAATATTTCTATCTGGAAACATTTTTACTAATTTCTTTCCAGTCTCTATGTACATATCTCTCGATTCCATACAACAAGGCCCCAATATTAAAACATCTTTGTTATTCATATTGTTCTCCATTTAATATTAATAGTTTTACATTGTTTATAATATACGAGCGTTTTACCATATAAGTCAAGAGCTTTTTTAGACACGCTCTAAATAATCTAAAATTCTCTTAGATGCATTACCATCATTAAAATCATCAAATAATTTTATAAATTCTTTATCTGTTTCTTTTGTATTTTCTAAAAAATTATATGTTAAATCAAAATCATTTATAGATTTTCTAGCACAATCCATAACATATTGATTTGTTTCTTTAAATTTTTCTAATCTTTCCATATCAATTAAATTCTTTAATTCATCAATATTATTAAGTCCGTGAACCCTCATCCAAAATGTAGCTGAATCTTCAACTCCATCTTTTGTCTCATTTTCATATCTACTGAAATCATTCATATACTCTTGTATATCACATATTGAATTTAAGTTTACAATTTTTTTATTAAAATAAAATGCATAATTATAAATACTTGTAATTGCACCAATATGAATATCACACAACTTAGATATAGTATTAGTATCTGCATCATCATATATAACTTCTACATTAGGTATTATAAATGGATTAAACTGATGTCTAAATAAATCATTATGTGGTTCACCAGGATAACATTTATAAAATACTTGATATTTCTCTTGATTAAATCTACTAAGATTTTCTAACAATTCAAAGGTTTTTTTTCTTGTAGTATTCTGTACTGCCCAAAATAAAATTTGTTTTTTATTCTTATCAATAGAATATTTTTTAATACATCGTTCTTCATCTATATCATCCAAATAATCAAATCTTGGATTACCAACAACTATTGATTTCTCTGCCCATTCTGGATATAAACAATCTGTTCTTCTTTGTCTAGCAAACTCACTATGTTCAAAAAATCCATCAACCATACTTTGTGGATGTTTATCTCTGGAAATCATTTCCAATCTATTTTCAATATTATTAGTTATATGAGAACTAACTTCTACAACATATACCTTTGATTTAAAAACCTCTTTAAATTCGTGTATAATACTTTGTTCTGGTTGCCATCTTTCTCTTTGAAGAATAACAACATCTGGTTTAAATGGTAAAGGACAATTCAAACTTTTACTAAAAATACCTGTATCAAAATCTTTACAATTAGTATCATAATAAAATTTATCTAAGCCCATATGAGGATATTGTAATTGATTTTCATCTGAAAAAAGGAAAAAATAATTATGATTTCTATTCTTTATCTCTTTAGCTATATTCTTCAAAACTGCTACAGATTTATGGTCTGATGCAAAAACTACTATATTCATTTTATATAAATCTCCTAGCTATCAAATTAAAAGTCGTATCATTGTTTTTAATATCATCTATTGTCAAATCTCTTAAATAAGGCTCCCAAGAAACCGTTTCCCATAAATGATGACAATACGAATCACTAAAATCATTTATTTCTTCAAACATCATTTTTAAATGAGGTTCGTGATAAAGTGGATAATGGAAACTACTATAAGGTTCAATATGAATTTCATTAGGAATTTGTTTAGATAAATGTAATGGAAGATATACAGAATGTTCATTCCAATATTGGTCTCTACCCTTTGACCTAAAATTAGTATAATTAGATAACCAAGTTGTTGCAAACTTTGAATTTGGTTCTGACATTAAAACTGCATTACATAAACCATCAGTACCATGCGGTGTTCCTTCTGCTCCAATAACAAATTTATTATCTAATAAATCTGTAAATGGTTTTGTACATATAACATCTAAATCTATATAAATACCACCATCAGCTATCAAAGCTTGTAATCTAACAATATCAGCTTGATGAGCCACATGCATTAATGGGTTTCCAAAAATCTCTGTTGGTGGTTCTATCTCAACAAGATTCAAATATGGTTTAGCTTTCTCCCACCACTCACCAGTTGGTTCATACTTATAATAAAAGTTTACAACATCTGGTTTATTTAAATCACACAAAGACTTGATGCATAAATAATGAACCAAAGAAAATGGTTTTCCTCCAAAGTCTTCTGCAAACCCATACATTAAATGCACTATATTTGGTATTCTATTTATCATTAACTTGTTCCTCTATCCATTGATATGTTTTTTTCATACCTTCTATAAGCGGTTGACTTGGTGTCCAACCAATTTTAGATTCATAAAGTTTGTTATCTGAATTTCTTCCCTTAACTCCTAATGGACAAGGATGTCCATATTTATCCTTAAAATCTTGACCATATAAATTATTAATTTTTATATCTTTTCCAGATATATCAATGGCCATTTGAGCAAAATCATTAATAGCTATCATTTCTTCTGAACCAATATTAACAGGTTCTGTAAAATCAGACTCCATCAATCTCCACACAGCTTCTACACACTCATCAATATAAAGAAAAGACCTTGTTTGTTGACCATCTCCCCATACTTCCATTTCACCATCGGACATAATTGCTTTTCTACACATAGCAGCTGGTGCCTTTTCTTTACCACCATCCCAAGTTCCTTCTGGTCCAAATATATTATGGAATCTAGCTATTCTAACATTTAAATTATAATTTCTTTCAAAAGCTTTATATAACCTTTCACTAAATAATTTTTCCCAACCATATTCAGAGTCAGGGTTAGCTGGATAAGCAGAACTTTCTTCACAATTTGGATTATCTGGGTCTTCTTGATTATAAGATGGATACATACACGCAGATGAAGAATAAAATACTTTCTTTACACCCTTTTTAACTGATTCGTGAACTACATTTAAATTAATAAGACCTGAGTTATGCATAACATTAGCGTCATTATCTCCTGTAAATATATATCCTGCTCCACCCATATCTGCAGCGAATTGATACAATTCATCCATATCTTCGTCAATAACATTACTTACTATATTTGGGTCTCTTAAATCTCCAATTACAAAATCATCAGCTTCTGTTTCCGTAAATTCAGGGAATTTTAAATCTACACCACGAACCCAATAACCTTCTGCCTTTAATCTCTTAACCATATGACTACCAATAAAACCACCAGCACCCATCACTACAGCTCTTTTCATTTTTCATCTCCTATATTAAATATTTTACGATACTCATCTACATAATTAATTGCAGATTCCGGTAAATATTCTTTCCAATTTTTCAAATCGTGAATTAATTTTAATGTATTACGATAACCAATAACTTCGTTTTCTAAATTTGTAATTAAATCTTGTTCATTTCTATCTTGATATACAGACGCTCTATTATAAATTACACTATTTGGAAAATAATATTGTAGAATATACGAACCCCAGATGTCATCCATTCTTCCACAATGCGGTAATACAGAATAGTATGGAATAACTTCTCTTGCTAAAAATGTATTCTGACTATTAAATGGTGCTATTGTATTAGAGCAATATGGTTGTGTTATATCAGAATACTTAACGATTGGTTGTATAGATAATCGTGCTAAAGCATCTATATCAGGGTCTCCATCCCATAAATCAGCTTGAACTAATACTTTTCTTTTAGTCTTACCCATATAATCAACATTAAATCTATTCGGAACATATTCTATCGGATAACCTCTATGCCAAACATTATTATCTTTTGTTATAGATAATGGGTCAAAAACATCTAATGATGGTTCATATAAATCTACTTCTATTTCTTGACCAACATAAACATCCTTACCCCAATCATCATAAGGTATGTTATCATCATCAACAGTAGCAATAATATCAGCACCTCTATTATATGCATCAACTAATCCAATGTTTCTTCTCTGTATACATTTCCAACCTATAGCATCACTTAAATCTTTATAAGTTTCTTCTTGATAATCTGGATGTAAATAGATACAATTCAATTTTTCATATTCTTCGTGTGGTGTTTTCGTATCACCGACAACTATCAATTCCCAACCTTCCATTTCACAAAATTTCTTTGTAGCTTTAGTTGGACTATTAATTGTTGTTGTTACAATAAATTTTTTCATATTATATTATCTCCATTTCTAAATCTAAATCACTAAAACCCCAATTATCTGGATTATTTGTTTTATTCGGGCCAAATCCAGAATTTCTTTTCAAATTATCTTTTCCGCCTCCTTGTGGTGCATATGCAGTATGACCAAGATGAATTACATCTAAATCTGTTATTAAAGAAAGTTTATATCCGTGTCCTTGTGCTTTTAATTGAACATTAGTATCTGTAGCACCTCTGTATATCATAGATTCTTCAAATCCTCTAATTGTATTCCATACATCTTTATGAGCTATTTGAAAGTCACCACAACAATCTACCATTGAAATATCATTTCTTGGTTCTTTTCTAAACATATGTGTATAAACAGATTCATCAAAATTTGTAAAAGATTCTCTTAAAGCATTAACATCATTTTTAGGAATCTTTGAAAGAAAATTATATGATGTTTCGTGAAATTTATTATTAAATGTATCCGATGTTCTACCTGCACCAAATTCAGGAATGACAATATTTCTATTAAATGTACCAGTATCCATAAATTGTAATCTACTACACGCATAAAAAGTATCTTTATCTAAAGTAGAAAAATCTACATATTCTGGTGTAACTATATCAATATTTGTAGAAACTATCCAATCACTTTTAGCTCTACTAATACCTATATTTCTACCAAAAACTTCTGTACAAGGTTGTGCTTCACTATCTCCCTTCCAAAATTTTTCAGCTTGTTCTGGTGTTATAATTATATGATGTAATTTACCAGTTTTAATTAAATCTCCTCGTATCTCCTCAATCAATGAACGAGTTGAAGAATTAAAATCAATATAAAAAACTTCGTCAAAAACATCTGTCATAGAATTTAAACAATGTAAAGCTCTTAATTCTAAATTTCCACCATATCCATCATTTCTTGACATTATAACTGCACTTTTTGTATCCATTTATTTATCTCCTCTATGAAAACATATTAAGTTATGTCCACTTAATAAATCAATATTACCAACACTATCTCTTGTTATTTTTGAACCAAGAGCATCAATATCATCATTAGCTTCTGTAAAATTATAACAATCATAATTTAAAGAATCAATAACTTCTATTAATTCTATTTTTTCATTATACGATAAACCATCATAAATTTCTGTCTGAATAATTGGTTTATTCATCTCTATAATATTCTTTAATGTTGGTAATATAACTTTATCGTGACCTTCACAATCAATCTTTATAAAACTTATATTATTATAATCATCTGAATGTAATTCTTTCATTAAATTATCTACATTAACACAATAAACCTCAATAGGAACATTATGACCTGTAACTCCTATTCCTGAATCTAAATCTGTAGCTAAACCTCCATTATTAAATCCTACATCAGAATAATGAAATTCCATCTCACCCTCTTCCAAAGAACAACCAAAATTATATGGAATTATATTTGAATTTAATTTTGAATTATTTTGTAAAACTTCAAATGTGGATGGATTTGGCTCAAATGATATAACTTTATCTGCAAACATACTATATGCTACTGACATATTTCCAGTATGAGCTCCTATATCTAAAACTACAGAATTTGGTTTTATTAATTTTTTTGTATATTCAATTTTTGTCTCATTGAATAACGATTCAACTTCCCAATCGCCTTGATATGGATGCATCCATCTGTAATAATTTATATTTATATCATTAACATTAAAATTTATTTCGCTACAACCATAATGATTATTAGTAGATTTTAAATACTCTAAAATTTCATTACGATATGAATCTATTCTATCAAATAATTCTTTACTATATTGTTCCGTAAAATTCATTTTGCCTCTCTTGTTTATCTATTTTTTTATGATGATAAAAACTTAACTCTTCGTGTGGTGGTAAATGAGAAAATGTTTTAGCTCCATCAATACGCTCGTGAACAGGTTTAATCCATTTAATATAATCACAATTTCTATAAACTCTAGCTTGATAATCTGGATAATTTATCCATCCCTTTTCATTTACTTGCCAACCCCAATGTTGAATATGTTTTTCCGTTATACCATCTACCGTATTAACTCTTGGCACCCAAATTAAATCTACATCATTAATCTCTATAACTTGTTTAATTTGATTTAAAAATACATCGTGTGGTATTTCATCTGCATCTATATTAATAATATAATCACCTGAACACATACTTGTCAAGTAATTTTTTTGTTCGGCGAAATTTTTATTTAAAGCTCTTTGTTCTATTTTGAAATTTATTACATGCCCGTACTGAGCTGTCCAAGATGTAAATACTTCTTGTGTTCGTTCATCTGAAAAATCATCAAGTATTACTATTTCATCTTTTGAATCTATATGATGTACAAGAACACCAAGTAACTCATTAATTTCTTCATATTCATTATGAGTTGTAATTGCATAACTTATAACCATTTAATAACCTTTTATTTTTGTTTCTCATCTTCCGCTTCAGCTCTTACTTCATCTGCAAAAGAAGAACCTTCAAACCTATAGTCGATAACTTTCATACCACCAACGGCTTTATTATCATAAGTTCTATATGCTACTCTTGTAGAACCAAGAGAACCTTTAAGAAATCCTTTTAATCTTGAATAATAAAATTGTTTAGGATTACCAATATCAGCTTTTAATAATGGTAATCGAAGTTTAACTAATTTTTGAATTTTACCTTGAACAGTCAACTTTGTTAATTCCCATAATTTCTTTAGAACTCCCTCTGGTATATAATCGAGATTTAATCCGTGCAACTGACCTTTCCAGTTTGGATGTAAAACTAATACAAGTGGTCGTTTTGTTGTAACTTTCTTACCACTATAATTGAACATCACAATATCACCAGATTGAATTTTACTCTTACTACTAGCAGCTTCATTAATTATATTTTTTTTATGATTATATTTAGTTGGCATTCATTAAACTCCCTGTAAAATCTTTTGAAATAATTCCCATAGATATACAAGCTTCATAAAATGTATCAAATCTCTGAGCTCCATCTATGTCCAATTTGCTATCATAAAACTCACCTTCCCTATCAGGTATTGGATAATTTTTCTGTTCATCTTCTGATATAGGTATTATAGATGCGTGAGACCATTTCCAAGCTTCAACATTACCTTCTGGAAAAATCATACCTTTTCCAGGTATATTTAATATTGTTGGTATCCAAACCAAATCACGCTCCTCATCATAATATTGTATAGCTCTAATCAATTCTGGTGACCTATCTAATTCTTTATTGAGTTCTTCTGAACCAATTTTGAAATTTGAAGTAGACATATAACCAGTAGTCATACATAAATATTGTTCTTCAGTAGAAGGCTCAGTATATATTCTATAACATTTATCACTATTATCAATAGGTGATTTTATTTGTTCCTCTTTAAACTCCAATTGTTTTTTCATCTCTTTTAACCTCTTTTAATTTTGGTAATGGTGGTGTAGTAACAGATGTATCTTTTACTTTTTTCAAGGTAGGTAATTTTAATTCTACTTGTTTAGGAAATTCAGGAATAAATTTATCCATCATAGTTGAAAATTCCTTTTTCATATTATTTAAAGTAAATTTCAATCTGTTCTGTGAACCTTGTTGTAAAGCTCGTTTAGAATAGTTTTTAAAATTTTTCCAAATATCCAATAATGTCCTTGACGCATAACCATAATCTATTGTAAACCATTGTGATTCTTTTAAGATAACTTTTTCCCACGATGCGGAATCGTGTACATTAGTTAATTTTCCAGGTAACATTACTGATAAATTAGAGTCAAGAAAATCACATTGTCCACTCCAATTTGGTGCTACAACTAACTTATCTGCAAAAGTAGATTCCAATAGTGGTCTTCCGAATCCCTCACCTTTTGTAAAAGATATAGAAGATTTTATTTTAGGATGATTATATAAACCATTCATCTCTTCATCAGTTAAATCTCCGTGTAAAAAATAAATTGGTGGTAATTTATCAGCATTTTCAATTTGATTTTTTATACCTTCAATCTTAGACATTATTTCATCTCTATCCATTATAGAAAATGTCGCACCACTTGTTTTCATCACAAGAGCTGGTGGATTTTCTTTATTCTTAAATGTTTCTAAAAATACTTTAACCATCATTCCAGTATCTTTTCTATCTTGACCTAAATCACCTTTTAACCAATGACCAACATATAAGAAACAAAAATTTTCTTTGATATTATCAAGAGTAGATTTTATCGTATCTGGAATATCCTCTGTTTTTTTATAAATATTTTCATCTGCACCTTCAAACAATACTTCAACTGGTTTTTCTACTCTAACCTCACCAATCTTTTGTTTTTGGCCATTTGGCATATCTTGCATTTTATCCCATTTAGATTGTACAAATGTTCTCTTAGAATGTTCTGATGGAACTATGATTAAATCCATGCGATTACAACCCTCTATCCATTCTGGAGAAATAAGAGTCGTTTCCATACCAGCAGTTATTCCAATATTATATTTACCAACTTTCTGAAATTCATTTGGAACTCTAATTTCAACATTAATATCTGGTTGTTGAGTTAGTTGGTTATTTGGACTTAATAATCTATCAATCATTTTTTTATGAATAGAATTATTCTCATCTAAAGCATCCATAGGACAATCACCCCATCTCAGACTTGATATTTTTATATCAAATTTATCCATATCAATCAAAGACTCTATCAAATCTCTTGAATGATTTCCATACCCACTTCGAGTAGCTAATGGAGCTTGTATTAACATAACCGGTTTACTCATTCTATTATCTCCTTATCGTTAAATAGTTCTAATTGATTTGGGTCTTTATCTTCATTAATAATTTCATCAACTTCTTTTGCATCGACTTTACTTTTCCAAATACTAATAAAATCTTCTTCATTTAAATTATACATATCAAAACCCTTTGGTAGAAAGATACATCTATTTATAAAGCGTGTATCTGTATTAATTATATTTGATATAGTTTGTGTAATCTGAGAAATATCTTCTTCTCCAATGGGGTATTGATAATCAAAATAAACTACTACCATTTGTTTTTTATCAATCAGATGTTCATCAAACTTTATATCTTCTATTTTCTTAGCTGTATTTCTACTCATTTTTATACCTCAAATAATGTGAATCTTTTTCTTTTCTCGAATTTATCAAAACATTCATCCATATCTTTGATAAAATTATTACTCATATTTTTACAAGACATTCCAGTCTCAGGGTCCTGAACAAATTCTCTTCCCTTAGCTCCTGCTTCAACTCTATCTTCATGCGACATATCATACCAATCCTTCATTGCAGTAGCAACATCATCGAATCGACATCTGTCATCAAAAATGTAAGGTGTTGGAGGCGAACCAACCATAGCTCTATTGGATGGCCATACTGGTTTTACCCATTCTCCCCAAGTCAAGTCTTTGTTGTTTGCCCATTTTCTATCATCGTG
>CEUI01057081.1_pt1 | contig 15511 bp, 44 predicted proteins | sample 531411 | NCBI WGS metagenome assembly CEUI01 (sample SAMEA2622841, study PRJEB7988) | marine metagenome | isolation source: saline water (ENVO:00002010), including
AATTGGATTACGGTGGCCACTAATGGAAAAGTGTTTACCATTTCACGTAAAGCTTACGAGGTACTAAATGAAAGTCGGTGATCTGGTAAGAAGAAGAAGGAAGCCGCTTGACTTATCGTGGGTTGGCCTCGTGACAAAGGTTGACAACGAGGGCCACGTTTGGATTCTTTGGGCAGATGATGGCACAGTTGACGATTGCTCGTCTGGTTTGATGGAGGTAATCAGTGAAAGTCGGTGATTTGGTCAAAACAATAGACTATCATGGCAATATTCCTTCCTTTACACCGGAAATGGGGGTTGTTGTCGAGAGAGATGGTGCCATGATTTGGGTGCGCTGGTTCAACGATGGCGTCGTTGCATGGATGCCCAAGCAAAGCCTACAGGTAATCAGTGAAAGTCGGTGATCTAGTGAGAGATAAACGATGTGGGAGTCTTTGTGTCATCAAAGAGATATACTCCCCGGACCTGTGCCCTTATGCTGTCGTTTGGTCATTTTCAGGAAATGAGGAAGTTGAAATAAATGCTTGGCGTTTGGAGGTGGTGAATGAAAGTCGATGATTGGGTACGGTTGAAGCACAAGCGGCGCTATGGGGTCGTGATTGAGGTAGACGGAGTTGCCATGCGCGTGTTGTGGCAGGGTATGTCATGTAGAGTAACTTGGGTGCCGGAATGGGATCTGGTCGGAGGGGTTGAAAATGAGCTAATGAGTTTCCGAGGTGGTAAATGAATATCAATGCAGGGGACTTGGTGGTTGAGAGTGTTGAAGGTGTTGGTCTTGTTATGACAGACCCCTACGTGTATGAAAGTTTTGGAGGGTACGCTTACGACGTTGTGTTGGTCAAATTTCTACATGGCGACACACTTATAACGGACTGCGACGAGTTGAAGGTGATCAGTGCAAGTAGGTGACTTGATAAGAGATGGCGAATTTCCTGAGTGTGGTGTATTGTTGAGAATCAGGGACCATGAGTGGAAATATTTTGTTTTGTGTACGGATGGAAAACCCCGATGGTTCAAAGCAGAAGATATTGAAAAAAGATGCGAGGTGGTCAGTGAAGCGAGGTGATTTGTTACAACACATCGATGATGGCGTGTTTGGTCTTCTGTTGGATGGTGAGCCCGTGGCTTACGATGTTGTGGGAGAGGATGGGGAGAATATTTCATACCCACCGCGATATCGAATCCAGTGGGAGGATATGTCTTCACCCTGTGATGAAGCTGAATGCGCTTTTGTAGTGGTATCAGAGGCTAATAGTGAAAAAGAAATTGAAGGTGGGTGATCTGGTTAGGCATGTGGGCACCAAGAGCGTTTATGTGGTCATCGAGGCAGAGCCCGGAGAGAAGATAGTCAGAGTTGCAAGCGGAGAAAGCTGGGCATGGTGTAAGGCTAGCCGACTGGAGGTAATCGGTGAAAGTCGGTGATTTAGTCAGCTTTTTGCGAGGATGTGACTATAAAAAGCTGGGTATCGTTATAAAAGACCACCATCCGGCAGAAACTGGTATACATGTGCTTTTCCCGTCAGGGTTTAAAATAATTCATCGTAGTCTATTGGAGGTAATAAATGAAAGTAGGTGACAAAGTAAAATTCAAATTGTACAATAAAGATCAAGTCGGTTCAGTCCTGAAGGTACATGAAAAACTGGGCTGGGAGGGCTATGTGAATGTTTTGTTGGAGAATAAAGACAAAATTGATATACCAACGTGTTTTTTGGAGGTAATCACGTAAATATGAAGTTTATTATGCTAATGTTTTCGGCAATCGCTCTGTTTCTGGCAGTCCTGGCATTCAATTATTCAATATCGGCAGTTTGTGCAAGCCATTACGAGGAAGATATAGAATTTCAGACCCTGGTGAATGATGCTTGCGACTATGGGGCATGTTCTGCCCATTCTATCGTAGAATATCTGGAAACAACAAAATAAAATATTCTCTTGACATTGTGGTCTGCGTACACTATACTGTGTATAGGAAATGGAGGTGCTATGCTTAGAAAGTTGAAAGACCTTGTGATTCGCGATAGACAATTCAAGGTGGGAGATGTCTTCCGATGGATTCCCATGTATGGACAGGAAGTTGCGGAGTCACGAGGGTTTGGGGTCGTTATCGATGTTGATGGTCCCCTTTTTAAAGCTTATTGGACGGGTGATGAACGTATTCGCGAGCATGACTCGCGTTTGGTGCATACATCCTTTGTTTTGCAGGATTATGCCCCAATGCCAGAAGTTGCGGAGGTTTTGCGTGGAAATCAGTAAACTCGGAGTGGGCGACCTAGTAAGAGAAAACATACCACCTTGGAATAGTCATACCGGGGAAAGGCAAACCTCGCCTGACCTGGGTACGATTGTGGAGTGGTCGCAAGATGGGTGGCTTGTTGATTTTCCTACTCATGGAAACATCTTCTGGATGAACCCTAATAACTTGGAGTTGGTAAGCAGTGCAAGTCGGTGATTTAGTTAGATATTATGATCGCTACAGTGCCGTTGTTCTGTATATCAATGAAGATGGCGGCACGGTGAAAGCTCTTTTGCCGTCAGGCGAAACTGGCTGGCTAGTCAAAAGCGGGTGTGAGGTTATCGGTGCAAATCGGTGATTTAGTTAGATACAGATCGCCCAGGGGCGAATGGGATCATATTTTAGGTGTTATTGTACGTCAAATCCCTGGAACAGACGAAGTACAAATTGTTCAGTGGTCTACTAATGGCGAAAACATGGGCTACCCAAAAAGACATTTGGAGGTGATTAGTGAAAGTAGGTAATTTGGTGAGGATTCAAAGAGATACCATTGGTGTTCCTAAAGGCACCGTTGGATTGATTGTAGAAACGACGGAATGTGAAACCGTCGGTGCGCTGCACGATACAACGTATCTTGTACACCACATCCAGCTGTGTGGCATAGCCGAGCGTCAGGGAGGGTACAGGCAGTATCTGGAGAGAGATTTAGAATTAGTGAGCCATTAAAAGGAGAAACAATGCTAACAGATGAAAATAACATTAAAAGAGTATTTGAAGACCATATTTCTAGGATTGGTTCTTGGCCTCCTAGTTGGTCAGATGTGGAAGATGTAATCCGCGAAGCATACTGGGCCGGAGCACAGGCTGCTTCAAGCTCCGCTGGAGAATCCTCACAAGAGGATAGGTTTACATATCGTGACTATGCGGAGATTATGAATGAAAATTGGTGATGGGGAGGTGTAAATTGACTACATTTGAGAAATTCCTAGCGGGACTGTGGCTAGGTTATATGTTTTGGACAGTCTACAATGTTTTATTTATTCTATAAAAAAGTTGTTGACAATTCTCTAGCCACCAGCTATACTGTGTGTAGAAGGTAGGAGGAAAAAGATGAGTGTTTGTATCAAGGTGGTTCAAAATGAATGTGGTGCTGTCCATGGTGAGATGCCACTTGACGTCGCGCTCTTGCGTAATCAGCGGGATGCGTTGTTGACTTCTATCGATGATGCAGAAGATTTTATTGAATATGGTAACGGTGAGACTAAGGAGCACAGGGAAAAGCAAATTGTGCTTCTTGGTGGTGTGGTTGACATGTTGGATAATATTTTGGATTGTGCTAAATGAAAGTCGGTGACTTGGTGAAATGTGAGTATGGAACCTTCAGAGGCACAGGGCTGGTAATAAAGGGCGGCGCTCACGCCGCACTTATCCAACTTGTATCTCTTCAGTCTCCTTTGTGGGTAAGTGCAGAATATCTGGAGGCTATCAGTGAAAGTCGGTGATCTAGTGACGGTGCAGCCAGCCCGAATCAATAAATATGTGGTTGTTGAACGATTGAGTCACGAGGGTCCGAGATTGTCTCTTTGGTTGCTTTCCGATGGTGAAGCTAGCTTTCCAATGACACAAAGGTTTATGGAAATGATCAGTGAAAGTCGGTGATTTGATAAAGATGAAAATACACACACGCGAGGGCTATAAACTAGGATTACTCGTCAGGATTGCTACAGCCGATCACAAAAGGGTAGCAACCGTCATGACAAGAGAAGGCCAGGAACATTGGCCCCTTGACAGCTATTATGAGATTGAGGTGTTCAGTGAAAGTCGGTGACCTGATAAGACCAATGCTTGACCCAGAAGGATTCAACCCTCGTGCTATCGTGCTGGAAATAAAAGAAATCCCTGGAAGGCTGGCCCTTTATGCAGAGGTGAAATTCTTTCATTTGCCGCTACCTTCAACCGTATACATGCCGAATTACGAGGTTATTAGTGAAAGTCGGTGATTTGGTGAAAAGTAGGTTGATACTAGACCACGATTACAGGGCTCTTGGTATCATATTGGAAATAAAAGGGGATGCAATCGTTCTGTGGAACAATAGCGAAGGCAAGAAAACACACCCTGTGTTCTTGTTGGAGGGTGTTGAAGATGCGTGTTGGTGATTTGGTAAGAATTGTGGGCAGATACCGTGCAGATGCTGGTGTCAAGACCGTTGGAGTTGTTGTTGCTCTTCGTTCCAATGGGCGATGTGATGTACATTGGCCAAACGGAAACACTACCAAACCAATGCGCGATGTTCTCGAAATCGTTTCAGAAGTAAAAAGTACTTGACATTTTATTTTCTAGGCACTATACTACTAATAGAGGCTAAGGGAACGGAGGAAAATCTTGGGCTACTACCGACGATGGCAAAGCAGTGAGCAGAGCGAGTCTGACTATATTTCAGACCCCGCACTAGCTGAACGCATTCAAAAGATGATGGATTTCAACGATGTACCCAAAACAGATTGGGAAGTCGGCTACCTAGAATCTCTTCAATCACAATTTGGAAAATGGGATCGTCTTTCCAAGAAACAAGTGGAAACCCTTGAAAAGATGGAGAAAAAGTATTCTCCAGAGGAAATGAAACTCAGAAAGAACTGGGATTCTCAGTGGAACGAAGAAAACGAGCGTATTGCTTTGATTTGTGCCCAATACTACCTCGCTGCCGGGTATTTCACTGATTTAGCGCGGAAAGTCATTGATTCCGATGGTAAATATAAAATGTCGCCCAGGCAGTACACGGCAATGTGTGAGAACAAGTACGCGCAGAAGGTGCTAGCAGAGGCAGCAGAGCCCCACAAGTATCCTGTGGGTTCTATGGTATCATCCAGGGCGAGCAGCAATGCTGGTCTGGCAGTGAGAATGGCCCCTGCGCTGGCTATCCTTGAGCATATCCAAGGAAACATTACCAGTGCAGCCAAAGGATCCAAGAAATACAAGGTTTTGCCGGTAGGTAGCGTCAAAACGTATATTGTAGAAGAGCGAGATATTAAGAAACTTCGTAAGGCCAAGAAAACAAAGGAGAAATAGATGATGACACGTAAAGATTTTGTGATGATTGCAGAAATTATCAATAATATCGAGGATAAGGACACTAGGAACCTCGTTGCTGTGAATTTTGCACAATCCCTCAAGAAAACGAACGAACGCTTTGACGTTCAGCGTTTTGTCTCGGCTTGTACGAAAAACAAGAAATAGTTCTTGACAAATTGGACTCCATGCCCTATAATGTTTGTAGAGGCTGTGGGAATAAACAATAACTCTTGACAAAGAGGTGGTTTGAATGTCTTGGACCGGAACAGTAACATGCAGTCATTGTTATGAAACTGGGCACAATCGTCGTGGTTGTCTCAAGCTCAAAGAATATATCAAAGAAAACCCTAATAGTTATCATGCACATGCGGCCCAAAACCGGAAGCGCACCTACGCAACCCGTGCGTGTACTTACTGCAAGGAGCCCGGTCACACCCGTCGTACATGTTCTGAAATGAAGCGCCACAAAGCAGAATGGACAGAACACAACAAGAAGTGGTGCGGCCTAATGGATCAGATGCTCCGAGAACGAGGCATCGGTGTCGGTACTCTAATCAGGACGGTGGATACCACATGGATTCATGAAATAAACAAGTATGAGCCAGTACCTACTTTGTCTGTGGTCAGAGGCTTTGATTTGTTGCGTATGAATTTCGAATGTTCACAGAGCCCAAGTGATAGCTATGCGCTGGAAACATACCCAGTGCAGAACCTGACCAGTGACCGTGACAGGAAATTGAGGATGGTTCCATATCACCCGGTTCTGAACGATATATCTGCGTTTTACCGCGAGCGTAATGAAATGGCTATCGTTGGCCCCGTAGAGTGCAACAATGCTAATCCTTATGGCTCTGAGCATTACAGCAAGTGGCTAGAAGGTTCGCTGAACGTAGACGCAATCTTCAAGGAGCGAAACATGTGGAACTACCCCAGCGAAGGTTATAATTATTACTGTGACTTACAAAATATATAAAATAGTTGTTGACAAACTTGATTTAGTTTGATACTATAGTTGTAGAGATTGAGGGACATACTAAAAAAGCAGGAGGCTTTATAATGGCAATTGATTTCAAAACCTTCAACAATATCGTTCATCATGTGTGCAACGTGCGAAAGCCGGTGCTTCTACGTGGCCGTCATGGCGTGGGCAAGTCCCAGGTTGTGTATCAGGTCGCGAAAGAGCGCAACATTCCGGTTGTAGAGCGCCGCGCATCCCAGATGACGGAAGGTGACTTGGTTGGGCTCCCGTCCACCAACGGTCAGTCCACGAGCTTCAATCCACCGGATTGGTTCAAAGCTGCCTGTGATGCACCCGTCATTCTCTTTCTTGACGAGGTAGACCGAGCGACTATCGAGGTGCGCCAAGGCATCTTCGAATTGACAGATAGTCGTAAAATTAATGGTCACTGTCTGCACCCAGACACCCTCGTGTTCGCTGCCGTCAACGGTGGCGAGCATGGCGACCAATATCAGGTAGGGGAAATGGACCCTGCTGAATTGGACCGCTGGACTGTCTTTGACGTAGAACCAAGCGTGGAGGATTGGCTCTCCTGGGCAAAAGAGAAGGTAGATGGGGTCGTTTGGGACTTTATCAACCAGAATCGCAGCCATCTGGAGCACACCGGGGATTTTGAGCCCAACAAGGTGTATCCGTCGCGACGGTCATGGGACCGGCTCAATGAGTGTTTGGTGTCTACCGGTTTCTTGACCGAGGACAATATGAAGAACAGCTCTCAGGGCATCTTCAACCTGTCTTCTGCCTTTGTGGGCTTTGAAGCTGCGGTGTCGTTCAATGACTTCTGCGCGAAGTATGAACGACAGATTACCGTTGAAGACATTCTCGACGCAGGTGATCTTGACAAGGTGCGAGACTGTACCATTAATGAACACTGCGCTCTCATTGAGAAAATGGAAGCGACCGAGTGTTTCAAAGAGGAATTGGCCGATAATCAGGTACAAAACCTCGCAAACTACTTCGTAATGCTTCCCTCTGAAGCTGCTATGAAGCTTTGGACTGCTCTGGGCAATGGCGAGCTAAACAACACCGTTCGCTTGCACCAGGCAAAGCTTGAAAACGGTGAGTCTGTGAGCGGCCACTTGGTCAAGCTTCTGACTGGCAGCGACAGCTAATAGCAGGGAAGTAACGGTTGCCCAGGGTTCTTGATGGTGAATGAACACTAGCCTGAAAATATCAGGCGAATCCGGGTGGCACTAGGAGATACAATGGAAAGCGCACAAGTATTTGATTTTACTCTCTGGAAATTGTCGGACATGATAGACTACGAAACTGACGATAACACGAGACAAACGCTGTTAGACATACTACAGTGCTACATATCAGGTCAAATCACCGTAGAATGGCGTGATGGAATGCCAATGGCTGAAATCGTCGTACATTAAAATAGTTCTTGACATATTCACTATATTTTGATATTATGTATACATGCTTTGGGAAGGTACTAACAAGGAGACACTATGACCTTTGACCTGAATATGCACGTTGCCCGGTTGCTCATGGATGAGCCCTTTTTTGCTGCGCTCTCACGTCGTATTGAGAAACGCGAATCCAACGCGATACCTACGGCAGCAGTCAGGGTCAACCCTGATTCGGCTCAGATTGAAATGATGTATAACTCTGACTTCTTCGAAGGTCTGACCGATGACCAGAGAAAGGGTGTGCTCATTCACGAGTTTTATCACATCATCTTTGAGCACCTGACCGGACGTATGCACGACAAGGCAAAAGAGAACATGCGCTTGTGGAACATAGCCACAGACCTGTCTATCAATTGTCTCATCGGCAAAAGCAAATTGCCAGAGGGTGGGCTCTTCCCAGGTTCTGGTCCATTCTCTCATCTGCCAGCCAACCAGACTGCTGAATGGTATTTCAGTAAGCTGTATAAGGAAGAAGAGGAAGGCCAGGGCAGGGGTGACGGTGGCGACGATGAGGGTGAAGGCGAAGGCCAGGGGGATAGCTCCGGCGACCCTGGTGACCAGCAGGATGGCTCCGGTTCTGGTGGTGGTGGCTCACCCTATGAGGATCTGGATTCGTTTGATTCGCATGAGGAATGGGGCAAGGTAGACCAGACCACCCAGGAAATGGCAAAGGAGCGTATCAAAGATGCTCTCAAGGATGCAGCCAGCGAGGGTGCCCAGAAAGGCTGGGGCTCTGTCAGTGGTGACTGTCGGAAGGCTATCCTTGAAAGACTGACGACCGTCATTGATTGGAAGAAAATGCTTAGATACTTTGTAAAGACCTCGCAAAGAGCAGATAAATCTACTTCAATGAAGCGAATCAACCGCAGATACCCGTATATCCATGCAGGTCGCAAGACAAACAGGACTGCCAGTATTGCAGTCAGTATCGACCAGTCTGGGTCTGTAAATGACCGTATGCTTGCAGCTTTCTTCAGTGAGCTAAACAAACTGGCAGATATCGCAGAGTTTACCGTCATTCCTTTTGATACCGAGGTTGCAGAGGACAAGGTGTACACTTGGAAGAAGGGGGAGAAAAAGAAGACAGAACGGGTGCTTTGCGGCGGTACTTGCTTCAATGCGCCCACTGAGTATGTAAATGCTCGCAATTTCGATGGTCACATCGTTCTTACGGACATGTACGCGCCAAAGCCCAAGGCGTCTAAATGCCAGCGCATGTGGATGACTGATAAGGGTGGCGCTGCCCGTCCATACTTCAAGACTTCAGAGCGCATCGTCGCTATAAATGTCTGATAACACTAAGTAAAATAAGCAATAAAAGTTGTTGACAAACATGACAATCTGTGAGATAATGTATTCAGGAAGTCAGGGGGAGTAAACAAGGAGTGACAATGCAGCGACGACCGTTCCGAATTGATTTTGAGTGTAGTGCCAACAGTGCTAGCAGCCACCGCCCAGCACGGGTGGTGTCTAAGCAGGGCAGCACTACTGTCTATGCAAACGACATAAGCGGAGCACGTAGAGTGTTTGCAGGTCGCATGGGCCGGGAAGTGGCAATCCGCAATATTACAGATATGTGGAATAAATAGAAAGAAAGTTGTTGACAAACATGATAATTTGTGAGATACTATGTATAGGGAGTCGGGGGAACGGGAAGGAGGACGAAATGTTGTGAATGTTACCCCAAAGCTGTATGGGGTCAGCCTGTGAGATTCTTGTTTGTTTTTTGTTTGAGTAAGGAGAGAGAGTGAAAAATCTAAAGTCAGTATACACCAGGGACCAAGCAATTGATATCTTCGTTGCAACAATCATGCCAGGTATCATACAGAATGAATGCTCCAGGGGGTCAACGTTCGATGGCCCGATGCGTTCACAAGCCTGGAACGATTGGACCGACTCACTTTGTAAAGCTGGTCAGATTTCTGATTGGCAGTATATGAATTGGACCCAGCCTGAGTGCTGCGAGCGATAAGGAGCAAACATGAATAAGGGTGATGTACTTCTGAAGAAATGGTGTTTCGGTATTGGCAGGGCGAAGCCCCGTACAATGGTTGGCCAGACTGCCAGTGGTGAGGCTGCAACATATGTGACCTACCCAAAGTATCGGACCATTGCTCTTCACATTGAGTCTGCTGAAAAGAAGGGCAAGAAATGGCATGTGAAGGGCAAACAATACGCTTCACTGACAGGCAAGCCCAAAGCAGTGGAATTGGTGTTCGATGAGAAGGGACCGGGAAAACGACCGTACTACGTCAATGGAACCCAGAAACGACCGTTTCACCTGCTCCCGTTCGCAAAAGCTCGCGGTATCAGCACTGATGATGGTATTCCTCCTGTTGGCAGCCTTATTAGCCTGAATAAGAAACACGCCATTGTTGTGGAGGTAGACCGCAATCAATTGACTGTCTTTGTCAACGGAAAGTATGACACACTGACCGTCAAGCCTGGTTCAGTCAAATGGCACAGTGATAAGATATTGAAAAGCTTGGGGAAAGTGGCATGAAATAAATACTTGCAATGGGTGTTTATGTGTGCTATAATGGATACAGAAAGGGCAGGAGGTAGGAAGAGAATGGAACGCTTGGTGGTTGATAACAGTGGCAAGCAATGGGGCCGAAAGACCGGTCTGGAAGGTCCGTTTCTGTATCGCAGTGGTAGGGTTCTCTATTATGACCGACAAGAGAACGGTGGGACATATTACGACCCTACCACTGACATGTACTTGAGCCAGGAAGAGGCACAACGAGTAACCAGCACAGGAGCCAAAAAGAATGGGTGATATCACTAAAGGAAACATCGTTACCAGCATGGGCGAGAAACGACGAATCCGAAACCAGATCAAATGGATTATAAGTCAGCGGGATGAAACAATCAGGGAACGGGATGAAACAATCCACGTTCTTGAATTGAACGCGGAGATTGCACAGGGTCGCATTGAAGAGCTTGAGGATGTGCAGATCAGCTTGGAACAAGAGAACGCCCGACTCCGTGCAGAGCTTGACGCCGCCCGTGAGAGAGTTATTTCGTAGAAGAAATCCGACGCAAAAATTTTTCTGTTCTGCTTACAAAAGAGAGGTTCCAGACATGACAAAAGAAACGGAAACGAAGGTATGCCCCGAATGCAAAGGGGCCTCAAAGCAGGAACCGAGTATGTGGCCACAGGGCGACCCAAAGTCTGTGCCAGTGTGTTTGGATTGTTACATTGAAAACCACTATCAGTAGAGGATAAAATAATGAAAGAAGGCGACATGGTTTCCGACAAGCACTATGGACGAGGGATTGTGAGAGCAGTGGACTCTAAAGGGGTCAGCATTCACTTTCCGGCGTTCGCACACCTCACACTCAGTGGGTGCATTCGTCTCGAGGAAGTTTCACAATTGAAGGCATTGAAGGTGGTAAAATGATGTTTGGTGATATGGTCAAGGTGATTGGTTGGAGCTTTCCGCACACTGCAATCGTTGTCGGTTTCGCAGACAATGAGCAGACCATCATCTTTCACAACGGCGAAAGAATCAAAATATACAATGGCTACTTGGAGGCAGTATAATAATGGAGATGGTAGATTATATTTTCCGTTGTTCACTCATGGGAGTCACAGCAATTCTATTGACGGCAGCAGTGACGGTGGGTCCGATGTTTCTTCTGTTGGCAGTCAGTGAATGTGCGAGGAAGAGAAAATGAGAACGCTTGTTTGCAGTGACAATGAGTGCGAGAGTCACGAGGATAAAAACTATTGTTTCAATGTGACAACCACCGTATGTGGTGACAGAGTATTGACCGAGGACATAAAGATTATTTCCAGTGAATACTTCGAATGTGTATATTGCAATGCAGTAGCAAAGGATGGTAAGTAGGATGAAAGTAGAGATCCAGGTAAACGTATTGACCATTCTTGTTGTAGTAAGTAGCGTTATTGCTTTATATCTTTATTTATAGGATAGTGGGTAAGGAAGGGTAACCAGGGAAAGCTTATGGTATTCAGGACATTGAAAGCATTAGTAAGTAGAAGGAAGGGCGAGAAAGGAGGGGAAGGTATAGGGGGTTATCGTTCTACCTGTCAAGACAATAAGATTCTACCCGTTACATTGCGCGTTTGTCAAGTAAATAATACCCATCCGGTTACAGCTAGCAAGAAGTATGCCATGATGCAAGAGATGTGCGAGGGTATATGAGATACAATTCTATCCCCACTAAGAGAAAACTTTATTATCCTACCGGAATCATTGAGGATTTAAAAATAGCATTCTGCTATGGCCTCGCAATTGTCAGCTACATTTCAATCGTAACGCTATCGATACTCTCAGGACAATAGAAGATATGTCCGAGGGTTCTTTAATAAATACAATAGCTTACAACAACCACAGCCAGACACCTACCATAAATAATAATCTTATAAAGAAACCAATCAATGTATAAAGAATCTTCCTAGAGAAGATAGAATACAACCAGGACTACCCCCCCTCCCCTCCTACCCCTAATCTATGTTCCCTATGCAAGCCCCATGCCAAGTGGGGGCTAGATACGTTCTTTCAATGCGGATAAGATTTTTGAGATTTTAGGAAAAGGCTAAGGTTTTGCTAAGGGAAAAAGTAAGGGTAGTGAAAAAAAATAGTAGAAAAAATTTGTAGATTATGGTATACTGTGTATGTAAGAGAGGGAAGACGTTTGGTTGTTTAAGTGCCGGCAGCTTAGTTACAGACTGCAAGAGTTGACAGGCTCTCTGCCATGGATAGTGGGTTGCAGACTGCTACCGTGATTGCCGAGTTCATAACTTGGGCCGGCCCTTGAACAACCAAGCCAGACACACAGGAGGACACATGAAGAAGGAAGCAGTCAATCATCCACCACACTACAACACAGGGAAGTATGAGGTGATAGATGTAATTGAGGATTGGGATCTAGGGTTCAACACGGGGAATGCCGTAAAGTACATCGCTAGGCATAACCACAAAGGGGAAGCAATCCAAGACATCGATAAGGCCATATGGTACTTGCAGAGACACAAAGCAGTACTAGAAAAGGCGGAGGTTCAGGAGGACCCAGGGGACAACAAAGAGAAGAACGGCAAGAGCAATATCCCCAGCTTTACCCAGGTAGAAACAGGCGACAAGACCTGGGACCTTAAGATGACGTCCTGGTAAAACATTAGCTTGACTTTCCCCCCCAATAATGGTATCATTAACACATGAGATATTTCGCTGAAGAAGCATTACTAACAGATCCATTGGCAACGCTAGTGGTAACACTTAACGTTTTATACTACCGCTACAAGGATCCCGATAAGATTCCCTGGGAATATATCCAGTTCTTCTTTGAAGAGCTAGAAGACCCTCCGGAAGCTTAGGTTGGGGTTCCAAGAATGGGGATATGGTGGAAATGGTATACACAACAGACTTAAAATCTGTCGCCTAATTAGGCTTGGGGGTTCGAGTCCCCCTATCCCTACTATTTATTCCACGGAGGATTATAAATGATGTCTAACAGTCAATTACTATACAAAGCCCTTATCTCTTCTTACAAAGCACAACGAGACGAAGCACGTGCCATCCTGGAGGTCTATTTTAAGAACTCGGTTGGGATCGGAGAACACTCTGCCTTGTTGGGCGAAATGAAGGATTGGGCCACAAAACTTAGTGAAGCAGAAGAAGTGATTGAGAGTCTTGAAAAGAATTTCAAATCACCTCCACCAACACCAAAGAAATAAAAAGAAATTTTTTTGCTAATGATCATATAAGTGCACTATTTACTAACACAAAACAAGGAGGATTATTCTATCATGAAAATCACAAAAGAACGACTTAAGCAACTTATTAATGAAGAACTTGGCTCTATGGTCAAAGAAGGCGAGCTGGATGAGGGAGCCTTTGATTGGTTCTCTAAGCAATCTAACCCGAATTGGGCAGCAAAGCAAGTTGCTGATATCGAAGCTGGTGAAAAAAGCGGGAAGGTTGAGCAAGGTCTTGACAAGCTTCTTGATGATTTCAAAACCGGTCTCATGGCTCTTCTTAAACCACAAATGGCCGAAGCTACTGAACCTGAAGCTGGTGAGTGAGAGTAAATCGCTGATTAGCATAACGTCGGGCACGTCTTAACTTAAGCAAAGAGAAAAAAATTTTTCGCTTTGGAATTTATGGAGAATTCTTATTATGAAGCTTACAAAAACAGAACTCAATCAAATTATCAAAGAAGAGCTTGGGAAGGTCTTGAACGAATTGCTTTACGGGCTTAAGCCTGGTGAAAAGGTGACTCGCGAACGGCTGGGACTTTGGGTCGGTAGTGCAGGATTTGATGTACAGAAGATTAAAACAGTAATTGAATGGGTGGCAAAACTAGAACAAATGGATGACCTGTTAGACTACCTTAAGGAAACCAATGTTGGAAAGCAGTACTTTGAACGCTACGAGCCGCATCTTCCATCTGCTGCGCTCAAGTCACCGACCGACGCAGGTAGAATCCAAGGCCAAGATCCTACAGGTCTTGAGACTAGTAAACTAGGCGTATAAAGGAATAACAACATGAAACTTACAAAATCAAAACTTAAGCAGATCATCAAAGAAGAGCTTAACAGCGTAATCATGTTAGAGAGTATTTCTATGGAGGTTGTCGACATGCTAGACAATGCAATTGAACAGGCTCGCATAGAGATTATTCAATCACATCCCAGTCAGACCGGCATCGAACAATGGGACGCTAAGACGGGAGAACCATATGAAGGCGACCCCTCAGAAGCTGCAGCAAAATGGATAATGGAATATGTGCAGGAAGTACTAGGAAATCTTGAAGGAGATACGCCGCCCAAGAGACAAACCGGGAGAGATTACTTGCGACTTGTTAAAGAAAAACTTAAAGGAATTAATTAAGGAGAGTATCAAATGAAAGGATTTATGCATAGAGTAATGAACTTGTTCAACCCCCAGCACTGCTGTTGTTGTTGCGGTTGCTGTCAGTGCACAAAAGACAAAGCTAGCTGTTGCTAAGGAGAAAATTATGAAACTCACAAAATCAAAACTTAAGCAGATTATTAAGGAAGAGCTTGGAAAAGTGTTGAGTGAAAACACACAAGTTGACCCTGTTGACCCAGTTAAAGAAATAAATAAAAAAGTCGGCAAGTGGACGGGTGTGAAAAATGAAACGTCTCCTAATGGCCCCAATCCCGATGATATACTAAATACGATAGCATATTATGTCCCCGATCTTATTAGGACCGGATCCTTTGCGGAGGGCTTGTGGTCAGATTTCTATTGGAATCGCGCTGAAACCAAGTTAGAAGACATAAACAAAAAGATTAATTTTATTAAAAACAGCGGCCACGAACGCGCAGACGAAGCACTGGAGGATATTGAATACGCAAGGAATTACTTCGAGAAAGAAGCGGCGAAAGCGCTATAAGGAATATAACATGAAACTAACAAAATCAAAACTTAAACAGATTATTAAGGAAGAACTTGAAGCGACACTAGTTGATGAAGGTTTTATGGATAAGTTGAAAGGTCTCGCACGAACCGGTCGCGAATATATTAACCCATCGGGAGCGCGACGGGCCAGTAAAGGGGAATTTAAAGAAAAAATTAAGGTGATAGGAGCCGAGCTTGATGCTTTTCTCGAAGCAGGAAAAGATGTAGAAGCGGCTCAAGAGTTGATAAGCAAGTATTATAGAGAAAACAAGGCGGCGTTTGAAGGGAAGAAGGACTGGGCACGTGTCGTCGCTGACCTTCTTATTAATAAAGTTACTCAACTAGGTTACAAAATGGGCAAAACCCCCGAGACAATT
>CEUI01056744.1_pt1 | contig 15495 bp, 3 predicted proteins | sample 531411 | NCBI WGS metagenome assembly CEUI01 (sample SAMEA2622841, study PRJEB7988) | marine metagenome | isolation source: saline water (ENVO:00002010), including
TAGGGGATTTAAGGACATTAGCATGTCTTTTGAGGTAAATCCCATTAATAATGACATAATTGGTGTCAAAAATGACACTGCTATTGCACGTTCTATCAGGAATTTGATATTCACTGTTCCTGGTGAAAGATTTTTTAATGAAAATCTAGGTTCTAAAGTAAGTCAAACCCTTTTTGACACTGTAGATGACATTTCTGCTTCTGCAATTAGGGATGAGATTGAAGAAACCATCATTAAATATGAACCTAGAGTGAAATTGAAGGATATTAGAGTGAAACCTGACTTTGATAACCACACTTTTGACGTTACTATAGTATATGACATTGTAGGAATTGATGCTCTTACACAACAATTAAACTTTGCACTACAGCCGACAAGATAAATGGCACTAGTAAACTTTACAGATCTAGATTTTGATCAAATAAAGACCTCATTGAAGGATTATTTGAGAGAAAATTCTAATTTTACTGATTATGACTTTGAAGGATCTAATCTTTCTAGCATAATTGATGTATTAGCATATAATACTTACATAAATTCCTACAATGCTAACATGATTAGCAATGAGGTGTTTATAGATAGTGCTACTTTAAGAGAAAATGTAGTAGCATTAGCAAGAAATATTGGGTATACACCTAGATCTAGAACTGCAGCAAAGGCAATAATTTCATTTTTTGTAAATACAACTGGTTTTAGCACTAAACCTGTCACTCTAACCCTTAGAAAAGGCATTGTATCTACTTCTGCATCAAGATTTGGGTCAGAAAGTTACTCATTTTCCATTCCAAGTGACATAACAGTACCTGTAGTGAATGGAATTGCTACTTTTAGAGATGTTGTTATCTATGAAGGCACATTTTTAACCTCAAATTTCACAGTTTCTGCAGATACACCTGCTCCACCTTCAAGATATACCTTAGATAATCCAAATATTGACACTTCTACTCTAGAAGTGCATATAAGAGACACTCAATCTAGCACTTCTTCTAAAAAATATGTATTTTCTGATACATTAATTGAAGTTACAGACACTTCTAGGGTATATTTCCTTCAAGAAATTGAAGATCAGAGATATGAGCTCATTTTTGGTGATGGAGTCTTTGGAGAAAAGTTAAAAGCACTGAATTTTATTGATGTTTCCTATATTACAACTAATGGATCAGCAGGAAATGGCATTTCTTCCTTTAATTTCAATGGAAGAATAGTTGATAACAATAATAACCTTGTAAGTACAGGAATTTCCATACTTTCTACTGTAAGTGAGTCTATTGGAGGTAAAGAAATTGAATCTGTGGAGTCTGTAAAGCGTTTTGCTCCTAAAATTTACTCAACTTTCAATAGAGCAGTCACTGCTGCTGATTATGAGGCATTAATTCCTAAAATTTACCCAGAAGCAGAATCAGTTTCAGCTTTTGGAGGTGAAGAATTGACTCCTCCTCAATATGGAAAGGTTTTTATCACTATAAAACCATTTTATGGACCTTTTGTACCAGATTCAATAAAAAATAACCTTGTAAATCAATTAAGAAAATATTCTGTTGCTGGAATTATTGCAGAAATCCAAGATTTGAAATATTTGTATGTTGAAGTTGATGTAAATGCTTATTATAACCCAAGTTTAGCTTCTAATTCTGCAGCAGTTAAAACTGTAGTAACAAATAATATTACAGCATATGCAGATTCTGCAGAAATGAATAAATATGGAGCAAAATTTAAATATAGTAAATTCCAAGGTATTATTGATAATAGTAATGATTCTATAACTTCTAATATCACTAAAATTGAGATTAGAAGGGATATGCAACCCAAATTAAACCAATTTGCAGAATATGAACTATGTTTTGGAAATCCTTTTTATATAAAAGATAATGATGGTTATAATATTAAATCATCTGGATTTAATGTATCTGGAATGGCTGATCCTGTTTATTTGAGTGATAAACCTTATGCTAATGGAAGAACTGGTACATTATTCTTATTTAAATTAGAATCTAGGAATAATCCAGTAATAGTAAGCAATAATGTAGGAACTATTGATTATGAAAGAGCTGAAGTTCTTTTAAAACCAATTAATATTACTGGAACATCTAAAAAAGTTCAAAATATACCAATAATTGAAGTTTCTGCTTGTCCTAGATCAAATGATGTTATTGGATTGCAAGATTTGTATTTGCAATTAGATGTTAGTAATAGTACTGTAGATATGGTTGTTGATAATATTACTTCTGGTGACAATTCTTCAGGTACTATGTACACTGCTACTTCAAGTTATAAGGAAGGAAGTATAGCAAGATTGGTTGAAGAGGAGACTTTAAATACTACCCTCACTTCCTCAGATACATATATGATAGGGTCTACTACTACCACTCCATCATTATATTAACCCCTCTATAAGGATACATGTCAGACAATACAAGGGTCAAAATTAGTTCAGTTGTTAAAAATCAACTGCCAGATTTTATAAGAGCGGATTTTCCTCTTGCTGGAGATTTCTTAGCACAATATTATACTGCTATAGAAAATCAAGGTTCAACTCTTGATGTTCTACAGAATTTGGACAAATATATAAAAATAGATGAGTTAACAGATCTTATAGATTCTACATCTCTTTCTAGTAACGTAGGTATTGCTGATAATTCAATTTCTGTTAAATCCACCACAGGATTTCCAGAATCTTATGGTTTACTTCAAATTGATAATGAAATTGTAACATATACTGGAATTACTACTAATTCATTTACTGGATGTTCTAGAGGATTTAGTGGAATTACATCTTATAGGAGTCCTAATAAACCTGATGAACTTGTATTCTCTTCATCTGGGATATCTACACATGCTTCAGGAACTGTAGTTAATAATTTAAGTATTCGTTTCTTACAGGAGTTTTTTAAGAAAGTAAAGAAACAAATTACTCCTGGTTTTGAAGAAAGAGATCTTTCTAGTGATATTGATGAAAGATTGTTTATTAAACAGTCTAAAGATTTCTATTCTTCTAAGGGAACTGATGAATCTTTTGAAATTTTATTCAGAGCTCTTTATGGTAAGGATGTTGAGATATTAAAACCACGTGATTTTCTGTTTATTCCATCTCAATCAGATTATAAGGTATCAAAACAAATTATAGTAGAACCAATTGAAGGAGATCCTAGAGCACTTGTTAATAGAAACTTATTTCAAGATGCTGTAGATGGGTTTGATGGTGTAACTGCTGCTGTAAGTGCTGTAGAACCTGTTGTAAGGGGTGATAAAACATATTATAAACTAAGTTTAGATCATGATAAGAATTATCAAAGATTAACTGGAGATTTTGCTATTCATCCTAGTACAAAATTAATAGATAATGTTTCTGTTGGTGCAACTGTATTAACTGTAGATTCTACTGTTGGATTTAATACAACTGGATCTTTAATTGCTAATTTTGATGATGGAACATCTTCTACATTATCTTATGAATCTAAATCACTAACTCAGTTTTTTGGATGTTCTGGAGTTACTAGAAAGATAGATTCTACTCAAGATCTTAAAATGGATGCCTTTGCTTATGGGTATTCTGGAGTAGGAACTGCTAATGTAGTTAAACTTAGAGTAACTGGAGTTTTAAAAGATTTAGATTTGAATTTATTAACTGCCACTTATGCTGAAGTGGGAGATGTTATACAACCTAGAGGATTAGGTTCTAAACCAGATGATATTGTTTCAGAATCTTTATTCTATAATGTTTCTACTACTTACGATGTAGAAAGTGTTAAAATTATTGATAAATCAAACTTTACTTATCAATTAAGTCTTTATGATAGTCATGCTTTTATAGTAGGAGATAATGCTCTTATTAGTGGTATATCATGTTCTATTATATCTCTAGTTAGTTCTAAAGAAGTTTTAATAAAAGGTGCTGGAGAATTATCTCTTACTGCAAAGTATAAAATTCAAAGATTATTATCTAAGGCTAATTTAAGTAATTATCCTAATGCAAATATATACACTACAAATGTTCAGAATTCTTATATAGATGATGATGGAGCAATTTATATTACTTCTTCATCACTTCCAGATTACTTTAATGAAGATTTGGATATTAGAGATACTGTACTTCACTTTTCTCAAGTTTTTGCTAATCAGGAAGATATAATAATTCCAAATCATGGATTACTTACTGGAGAAAAGGTAAAATATATACCAGGAACTGGAGATAATAAGTTAGATATATTAGAACAAGAATATTTTGTTAAAAGGGTAGATATTGATACTATTAAACTTGCAAGAAGTCTTTCTAATGTTTATACTGGAAAATATATAGGTCTTACTGGTAGTGTAACTGATAATAGATTAGAATTGGCAAGATTTGCTAATAAATCACTATTATCTCAAAATTTAATAAGAAAGATTAAATCTTCTGTATCTTCTCCTATTTCCCATTCTACTCCAATAGGAAAAACTGGTATTTTAATTAATGGTGTTGAAATTCTTAATTATAAGTCAAATGATGTTGTTCATTATGGTGCAATACAGGATATTTCTGTGACTGCTGATGGAGATGGATATGATGTAATAAATCCACCTTTAGTTACTATTACAGACCCCGTAGGATATGGTGCATCAGCTTTTGCTGAAGTTCAAGGTTCTTTAGAAAGAATTGATGTAGTTGATGGTGGATTTGATTATCTAACTACTCCTACATTAAAGATAACTGGAGGAAATGGAAGAGGATGTGTTGCATATCCAAATTTAGTATTAATAGATCATTCACCAGAATTTGATTCTACTGAAGACGGAGAATTGGTAAATCTTACTAATAATACCATTGGATTCTCCACTTATCATAAATTTAGAGATGGTGAATTAATTACTTATAATCCAGAGGGTCAAACTGCTATTGCTGGACTTACTACTGGTGCTGCATACTATTGCTGTGTTAAAAGTTCTACTACAGTAACTTTACATAACAAATATGTTGAGTCTATTAATGGACTTTCTCCTATAGATATTACAGATTATGGAGTTGGTCTTCATAAGTTAGAGTGTGCTGAGAAAAAGAGAATTATTAATTCTGTAAGTATTGGTAATTCTGGTATAGGATATAAAAATAGATTAACTTCTGTCACTTCTGCTGGTATTAATACTGCAATTAATACTATTAATATTCTTAATCATGGGTATAGGACTGGGGAGAAGTTGAGATATGATACCAAATCAACAACACCTATTTTAGGATTGACAACTCAAACTGATTATTATGTTACTGCTGTTGATGGTAATTCATTTAGATTATCTGCTGTAGGTGTAGGATCTACTGCTCCCACTCAATATTTGAAAAATAAACAATATATAAATCTACTTTCTGGAGGAACTGGGGATCATGAGTTTAATTATCCTCCTATTACAGTAGCAGTATCTGGTAATATTGGAGTTACTACTTTTACTGGTCAAAATTTCCAAGCACAATTAAGACCAATTGTTAAAGGAAATATAGAATCATTATATGTTCCTCATGGTGGTTATTCATATGGATCAGAAGATATTATCAATTATAATAAACAACCTGATATTACTTTAAAGACTGGTAAGAATGCAGAATTATTTCCTGTTGTTGATAATAGCACAGGAAAAGTAACTGATGTATTAGTTTTAAATGGTGGTTCTGAATATAATTCTCCTCCAGAATTAACTATGGTTGGAGATGGAAATGGAACTACACTTGTTCCAATATTAAAGTCTGGTGCTATAGAATCCGTAAGAGTATCTAATAGTGGAATTGGACATACTTCAGTTAATGCTAGTATTAAAGTTATTCCAAATGGACAAGGTGCTAAATTCTATTCTAATATAAAAACTTGGACTATAAACAATGTTCAAAGATTAATTCAAAATGATCAAATTACATCAGATGACGGTATTATTAGTAATGGATTCAGTAATCAATATGGATTAGAATATTCTCATGCATATGCTCCTAGAAAATTAAGACAATCTACTTATGTTAAAAAAGATTTAGGTGAGAAAGAAATCTTTATTTCTGATTTAACTCTTAATAAGAATGCTCAGGAAGAAAATTCTTCTGTTCATTCTCCTATCATTGGTTGGGCATATGATGGTAATCCAATATATGGACCTTATGGATATAGAGATAATTCTGGTGGTCCTTTAAAAATTCTAGAATCTGGATATACTCAATCTATTTCTACAGACAGACCCAATCCTCTTACAGCAGCAGGAGAGCAAATATTTTCTGATGGATTTTTTGTTGAGGATTATTCATATAATCCAGAAAAAGATTTAGATGAACATAATGGAAGATTCTGCAAAACTCCAGAATATCCAAATGGTGTATATGCATATTTTTCTACTATTAACCCAGAAACTTTTGATTCTGAAGGATCATTTAAAAACTATCGTCAACCAGTTTTTCCTTATTTTATAGGTAATTCTTATAAATCAGAACCAATAGAATATAATTTTAGTTATCTTTCAAATCAAAATGATACAGATTTAAATAAAACTAATTGGAGTAGAAATACTAGCGTTTATAATTTCCTTTTTAGCAAATCTACTTATGATTTCTTAGTAAATCCTAATTTCATTAGAGAGCAAAAAACTTATATAACTGCAACATCTAATGGTAGAATTGATTCAGTTGGAATTAAAACTGGAGGAAATAATTATAAAGTAAATGATACTATAGTATTTGATGATATTGGAAGTAGTGGATATGGTGCTAAAGCTTATGTAAAATCTATAGAAGGAAAAACTATTAGTAATATTAGTATTGCTAATACAAACTTTTCTAATGTGGAATTTATTCCAGATTCTAAGAAATTAAATCAATTTGTAGGATATACTACTGTTCCTCATAATTTTTATGTAAAAGATTTTGTTACTATTAGTGGGTTAAGTACAGGTACTTTTGATAATAATTCGGCAAAAGCTATAGGAGTAACCACTAGTAAATTTAAATTAAATGTAGGAATAAGTTCTGCAGGTGCTACTGGTCTTACCACATACTTTGATATAGATGGCAATTTTGATAAGTTAAATATTCTTCCTAATGATGTTTTAGGAATAGGAACTGAATGTGTAAAAGTATTAAATGTAGAAAAAGATTTAAGAAGAATAAGAGTTCTTAGAAATCATCAATCTACTATAGGATCTGCTCATACTGCAACTTCTTTAATAGAAGAAAAACCTAGAAACTTTGTTTTTGTTGCTAATAATTCTAGATATGTTGATTTAAGATTGAATGAAGAATTTTACTTTAATCCAGGTGAATCTGTAGCATTAGGAGTTGCTTCTGGAGTTGGAATTGGAACTACTATTTCATTCTCTAATCCAGGAGCTGGTATAACTGAACTTTATGTTCCTACTAAGTCAATTTATATTAAAGATCACAATCTTGAATTAGGTGATGCTTTAACATATAATGTTAATGATGGAACTGCTCTTGGTGTTTCTACTGATGGAACCATGTCATTTACATTGGCACAAGGTTCTACTGTATATGCTGCTCCTTTATCTAAAGATTTAATTGGAATTTCAACTGTTAGGGTTGGATATGGTGCTACTGGAGCTTTTGAAGGTATTAGTGAGACTACTAAAGATAAAAGCACTTTATATTTCACTGGAATTGGAACAGGTCTATATCACAGCTTTAAAACCAATTATAGTAATGTAGTAAGTGGTCAAATTAAGAGATCATTAGCAACAGTTTCCACATCTTCCACTCATGGTTTATTAGCTAATGATTCTATAAATTTAACTGCATTACCTGGAATAACAACTACTATTAATGTAGCATATAATGATTACAATAGAAGATTAGTTATTAATCCTAGAACATTTGCTTCTGGAGATGTTAATACTACTAATAACACTATTACTATATCCAATCATGGTTATAGGAGTGGAGAAAAAGTTATATACACTGCAACTACTGCATCTGGGGGATTAGTAGATAATAGAATTTATTATGTATTTGTAGTTGATGAAAATACAATTAAATTATGCAATGAATATTTTGAAGCTACATTATCTGTTCCTACAGTAATTAATATTACTAGTGCTCAAGCTGGTACTATTTCTAATATTAATCCTCAATTAGCATTTAATAGAAATGAACAAATAGAGTTTAATTTATCAGATTCTACACTATCTTTCTTGAATGATGCTGCTGATGATGTGCCATATAGTGCATTTGATTTTGTTATCTATTCTGATAAAGAATTAAATAATATTTTCTACTCAACAGCAGAAATTGATGATTTTAATGTAAGTTCATCTGGAAGAATTGGTATAGATGCTAATGCTAAGGTAACTATTAAAAATTTAAAAAATATAACTGAACCTTTATATTATAATTTAGTTCCTATAAATCAAGAAGATAATAATAATTTTAAAAAAGAAATAATTAGGGATACTTTAAATATCACAAATCCTAATGGTAGTATTTTATTTGAAAATTCTTTAAATGGAATTAAAACTGTAGTAGGAGTAGGTGAGACTACTTTTAATGTATCAATACCAAATGCTCCTAAAAAATTAGAGTATATTAATGATGATGGTGATTTTTCATATACTACCTATAGTACATATGCTCAAGGAGCAATATCTGAAATTAATATAAGAAATTCTGGAAGAGAATATAGAACTCTTCCAGGAATTAGTACTATTATATCAGATTTAGGTAAGGATGCAATTTTAGAACCAGAGAGTAATACTATTGGTAGAATATCAAATGTAGATATTCAAGATATTGGATTTGATTATCCTGCAGATAAAACTCTTAAACCAGAAGCTCAAATTCCACAATTAATTAAAGTAGATACTTTTTCTTCTATTGATAGTATTGGAATTACTTCTACTGGAAATAATTATTTGGATGCTCCAGGATTAGTTGTAATAGATGGATCAACTAAAAAGACTATTAGTGATATAGACTTAACATATAAGTTAGGTGATGAAAATGTTACTATTTTGAAGAATAGTAAAGTTTTAAGTAAAGTTGAACCTACTATTATTCCTACAGGAAATTCTAATGGAGTTAATATTTCTTCTGTAGATTATAATGAATCTAATCAGAGAGTAACAGTATCTATTGGTGTTAGTTATAGTTCTTTGGATGATTATCCATTTGAGGTGGGTAAGAAGATAATGATTGAAGGTGTTAGTGTTGGAGTAGGAAGTACTGGTAAGGGATACAATTCAGCAAATTATGAATATAAGTTATTTGAAATATTAGCAACTGATCCTAATATTGGAGGAACTTTGGGAACTATAACATATAGTTTATCTGGAGTTATTCCTGATGGAGAAATTGCTGGAACTTATAATTCATCCTCTATAGGTAGAGTTATTAGAGAAGAAGATTTTCCTACATTTAGAACTACTTTGAAAGGTAATCAATTTGATGTTGGAGAAACTGTAGAATCTGATACTGCAGTAGGTCTTCTTCAATCATTTAATATGTTGAATGGTTATTTAAAAATATCTTCTTCTGGAGATTTTAAAGTAGGAGATGAACTTGTTGGACAAGCATCAGGTACTAAAGCAACTGTTACTGATCATATTTCTTACAAGTCTTTATATAATATACAATCTTCTTCAATAGTCAATGAAGGTTGGCAAGATAATTTTGGATTTTTGAATGATAATGAACAAAGATTATTTGATAGTGATTATTATCAGTATTTCTCATATTCTATTAAATCAGAAGTAGAACTTGCTAAATGGAAGGATGCAGTATCAACATTAAATCATACTGCAGGATTTAAAAAATTTAGTGATTTAGTTTTAAAAAATGATGTTAGTGTTGGATTATCTACTACTCAAGATGGAAGTAGTTTTGATGTTATTACATCTTTAGTAGAACCAATTAGTTTGAATACTGTATTTGACTTTGATTTGGCTAGAGAGAAAAATGCAGAAATTGATCAAAAAATTATTTCTGATGAAATAGTTTTTACTTCTAGAGATCTTAAAGATTATACTGAGTCTGTAGGTAACAGAGTATTATCAATTGATGATTTTAGTTCTACTTTCAATAATAATGCAAGAACAGATCCATTCATGGCAGTGGATACATTTGCATTATCTGGATCAAGAGATAGAAAATCAATTGTTTATATTAGAGATAAAAGATTTACTGGTGAAAGGCAAGTCATGGTTGTCAATGCACTCCATGATGAATTAGGTAATTTCTTCATAAATCAGTATGGTTCAGTTTGGACTGAGAAGGAGTTAGGCTCTTTTGATATGACACAATCTGGTGATAATGGACAACTCTTATTCTATCCTAAGAAATTTGATTATAATAATTATGATGTATCTGTTATTGCTTATAATGTAGGAGATTCTACTGCTGGAATAGGTTCTACTGATTTTGGTAGTATTGTTAATATTGGTAGCGATAGTCATCTAATAGAAGCAGGTATTAGTACATCTGCCACTGTTGTAGGTATTGCATCAACATACAGATCATCTAAGATCTTAGTTTCTTATGCTTCTAGTGATACGTCTTATTATGAGACAGAAGAATTAACTATGATTCATAATGGAACTGATGTTGAATTGATGGAGTATGGACAATTAAATACTGATGAATTAGGAAGTCCTTCAGGAACTCCTGGTTTAGGAACTTATAGTGCCTACTATTCAGGTTCTTACATTTATATTGATCTTCATCCTACAGTAAGTACAGCAAGCACTTATATTGCTAATACTATTCAAGTTAGTATTGGTAATTCACTTTCTGCTGGAGTTGGAACTGATGCATTGAATACTGGTACATTAGATACTAGATATACTGCTATTGCTTCTAGTGGTTCTCCTGGTATTACTACAGTAGCAAAATATGAAACTGAAACCTTTGCTTCTGCTTATTATATTGTAGGTATAGAAGATGTAAGTAATAGTCAGTATCAAATATCTGAAATATTAGTAGTAGATGATGGAACAAATGGAAATTTAACTGAGTATGGTATTGTTCAAACAGGAGGAAATCTTGGAGATTTCTCTATTAATATTAGTGGTGATTTTACACATTTAGGATTTAAACCTTTAGCAGGTGCTGATGTACAAGTTAGGGTATTACAAAATGCTTTGAGATTAGTTGATGATTCTAATTCTAATGAAAGTATATCATTTACTAATGCTAGTGTTAATACAGGATCTGGTGCTTATACTGCAACTGAGACTGATGTTAAGAGATCATTTGAACTTAATCATAAACAGAAACCTATATTCAAGAGAGACTTTGTAGGAGGAGCTTCTACTGTTGTCAGTACCATTACTGATAGTGTTGTTATTCCTAATCATTTCTTTGTTACTGGTGAGGAATTAGAGTATAGGTATACTGGAACTGGTACTACATCTGCAATTGAAATAGCATCTCAAACTATTCCTGGTGTGGGAGTTACCGATAAACTTCCTTCTACAGTATATGCTATTAAGAAGGATGATAAGAGATTACAACTAGCAACAACTGCTGAAAATGCTCTTAAGACTAATCCTACTTTTATAGACATTACTGCTGTTGGTGTAGGTACTTCTCACTCATTTACATCTAAGAAACAAAACTCAAGATGTATTATTAGTATTGATAATGTAATTCAACAACCAATTGTAGCAACTGCAGTTACTACTCATCTTGTTGCTGATGTATCAACCACTACAGATAAGATAACAATCTCAGGTATTACATCTATTACTGGCGGAGATATGCTGAAGATTGGTAATGAAATTATGAAGGTTGATTCTGTTGGACTTGGTGTTACTAATAGACTATTAGTAACTAGACCTTGGATGGGTACAGGTGTTTCAAATTATAGTAGTGGAGATTTAGTTACTAAGATTGAAGGTAATTATAATATTGTAGATAATAAAGTTAATTTCTTTACTGCACCAGTTGGAGAAACTCCATTATCCACTACTACCAATGAACCTAATTCTAGGGATTGGGTAGGTGTTGCAACACACTCTACATTTAATGGTAGATCCTTTATGAGATCTGGTATTACTGGTAGTGCTGTAGAACCATATACTAAGAACTATATCTTTGATGATATTTCTCATAGGTTCTCTGGATTTGGCACTGAGTTTTCACTTAAATCTGATGGTAGTAATGTAGCAGGATTCTCTACAAGTAATGCTATTGTTTTAATTAATCAAGTAGCACAAGGACCACAAAGAATGACTGGTCTTGAATCTAAGAGAGTTACTGTTAGTGGAGACTACACTTTAAGAGAAAGTGTTGGTATCACTAGTATTCAGTTTACAGGAACTATTGCTTCAGTATCATATGATCCAAATACAGCTAATGTTCCTTTAGGTGGAGTAGTTGTTTCAGTAGGGTCTACAGAAGGATTTGGATATCAACCATTAGTTGGTGCAGGTGGTACTGCTGTTGTTTCTGGTTTAGGAACTATTACTTCTATTAGTATTGGTAATAGTGGTACTGGTTATAGATCTGGTATTCAGACTGTTGTTAATGTTGGTGTCCAAACATTAAGTACAGGAGTACCAGCTATTGAATTTATTGGAACTGCTGCAATTAGTAATGGTAATATTGTAAGTGTTGCAATCACTAATCCTGGTACTGGATATACAACAACAAATCCTCCTTCTGTGGTTATTGATGAACCATTAGCATATACCAATATGCCTATGTTCTACACTTCTACATCTAGTGGAGTTGGATCTGAAGCAAGAGCAAACATAGTTGTAGGACAAGGATCTAGTGTTATTGATTTTGAAATTATCAATGAGGGATATGGTTATGGTGAAGATCAGGTTCTAACAATTGGTGTTGGTGGTACTGTAGGTATTCCAACTGATAGTAACTTTAGTCCATCTAGACAATTTGAAGTTACTGTAAGAGAAGTAGGAAGTGATAGTTTTGCTGCTTGGTCTGTTGGAGATTTAGAAGTTTTAGATCCTTTAGATGATTTATTTGATGGTCAAGCTACTTCTTTCCCATTGAAATTGAATGGTGCTCAACAGACAATTCAATCAAAACCAGGATCTGTTGTTGATGTTGAGTATACACTTTTAATATTTGTTAATGATATTCTTCAAGTTCCTGGAATTGGATATGAATTTAAAGGAGGTAGTTATCTAACCTTTAAAGAAGCACCTAAGCAAGGTGACACTTCTAAGATTCTATTCTATAAAGGAACATCTGCAGTTGATACTGCTACTGTTGATATTTTAGAAACTGTTCAGACAGGTGATGAATTGAAATTACATGATCAAGATATATCTTATGAGCAAGGTCTAAGAACAGTAACTAGCATCAATGCTGCTGATAACGTTAATACTAATCCATATCCTGGTCCTGGTATTACTACCAATGAAACTTTTGATAGACCTGTTAATTGGACTAAACAAACTCAAGATAAAGTTATTGATGGTCAATTAATTACTAAAGATAGATCACATTATGAACCATTGATTTATCCAACTACTAGTTTGATTCAACCAGTGGGTATAGCTTCTACAGAAGCATATGTTGAAAATATTAGAATATTCTTTGATAGTACTAAGGAGAATTATGGATCACAAGATTCTATAAACATAGTTTCTCAAGAAGATGCATCAGGTGCTGCTGGTACAGCTTTAGTTTCTGCTGCTGGATCTATTACATCTATTGTTCTTTCTGAGGTAGGAATTGGATATACCTTTACTCCTACAGTATCTATAGAACAACCTGTTGGTTTAGGAACCACTCAGGTAGCAACTGGTGTTGCTGTCATGGATGGTGATAGTGTAAGTTCTGTTACTATTACTAATATTGGTAGTGGATATACAGTTTCTAGTCCTCCTGCAGTTCTTATTGAAGAACCTAAGATGGCTAATAGAGTTGAGAAGGTAACTTCAATAACATATGCTGGTGACTATGGTAAGGTAGTTGGATTTGGTACAACCACTTCTGGAAGTCAAAATAAATTTATCTTTGATTTATACATTCCTGAAGATTCTTACTTAAGAGATAGTACTTATGTTGGAACTGCTGTAACTCTAAGTTCTTTGAGTGTAGGTGATTTCTTCCTATTAGATGAAAGTAATGTAGGATCAGCAACTACTGTATTAAGATCATTTAATGTTGGAGGAGCAACTACTATTGGTGTAGGAACTCAATTTGTAGATAATGTCTATCAAGTAGCAGATGTCAATACTGTTAGTGTTGCCAATACTGCAATTGGTATTTCTACTGTTGGTACAGCAACCACATATGTGACTAGAGTGTTTGTAAATATTGATTTATTTACTACAGACTCTTTTGATTCTTCATTATTAAAATTTGACTCAACTAATACTAAATTTGATTCTAATGGAATAGGAGCTACTTATACTGGAAATGTACATAATGCTCCTTTCTATGGAACTTATAGTTGGGGTTATCTTGAATTGGGATCAAGAATTGGAGCAAGAGACTTTAAATTCTATGGTCAAGATGGTCTTGGAGGTATTTCCACTTCAGGATTTATTCAAAGGTTCAACCCTTTAAGAGATAAGGAATATCTCTAAATAACTAAAATAGATAACGCAAAATGGCAAAACTGGGCATAAGCACTGGATCACAGCCAAATGATGGAACAGGTGATACCTTACTGTCTGGTGCTGAAAAAGTAAATGCAAATTTCACTGAGGTATATACTCTTTGTGGTGATGGAACTAATCTAGCACCAGGAATTGTTACAGCAATTGCTGCAGGAGATAATATAAGCATTAGTACAACATCTGGGCAAGTTACTGTTACTGCTCTAGAAACAACTGGTATATCATCTTATTGGAATGCAAATACTACAGGGATTAGCACTGTAGCAAGAGGAGTTGGCATAGGAACTACTACAGTCACATCTAAGTTAACTGTTGTTGGTGGTGGAAATATTGGTGGTGGTTTAACAGTAAGTAGTGGATTAGTTGTTACTGGTGGAGGTAGTATTACTGGAGAAACCACTTTAACAGGTGGATTAAAGGTTACTGGTATATCTTCATTTACATCTGTTGCTCTCAATGCAGTTCAAGTTAATGTATCTGGAGCATCTACATTTACTGCCTTAGTGAGTGCTGGTAATAGTACTAAACTTGGAGATGATGTTAGTACTAGGGGTGTCAATGCAGGTGGTATAAGTACATTTGTTGGTGATGTAAGTATTGGTAATCATTTTTCTGTTGTTGGTATATCTACAGTAGGAACTGGCAATACCTTTAATAGTGAAGGTGGCATGAGAATGACTGGTATTGCTTCAATGAGAGAAGCAGTAATTGGTTATGGAGTTACTATTAGTACTACTGGTATTAATGCTGTAAATGATGCATATGTAGGTGTTAGCACTGCTGCTGGAGTGATATTAACTTCTGCTAATGGAACTAGATATAGATTATTGGTAGAAAATGATGGAAGTCTAAAGACTGTGAACATAGCATAGCATTTAATGTAATAAATAACTAAAAAATTGTAAAATGTCCGCCATTATAACTGATCAACTTAGAATATTGAATGCG
>CEUI01044944.1_pt1 | contig 15475 bp, 22 predicted proteins | sample 531411 | NCBI WGS metagenome assembly CEUI01 (sample SAMEA2622841, study PRJEB7988) | marine metagenome | isolation source: saline water (ENVO:00002010), including
GAAGAAGATAACTTGGAACAGAACATTTATTCGTTTGATTATGACGAGACTTTAATCAGACACAAACCAGACCCAGAAGATCCCGAATTCAATATCACATATGATGGACTTCACGAAGAAAACATTGCAAAATTAAGAGAGCTTGCAGCTGCAGGTCATACAGTTCTGATTGTTACATCCCGGTCGAAGCGCACAGGTGATAAGCACCCATGGGATAAGGCTCCCGACCCAGAGGAGTTGGTAGCCGAACTAGAGCTTCCGGTGGAGAGTATCCATTACACCCATGGTGATCTTAAGGCTGACACTCTTCTATCTCTCGGAGTTGTTGAGCATTGGGACGATGACGCAGAAGAGATTGCTGCCGCAGAAGCAGCGGGCATCAAAGCTAATCTGGTTCCATCCGCTCTTGAAGAGGGTGCCGTTGGAAGATGGTGGGCGAATAAACTTCACGAAGCAGGGTACGAAGTTGCACCTCGAATGAGAAAGTATCTTAAAAATCATTCTTATATCGAGCCAGATGGTCTTCAGGAGACTAATTAATTATACGCCGGAGATTCGTGTTATGAAGAAATCAGAGTTATTGAAAATTATTAGAGAAGAAGTAGAGGTGGTGCTTACTAATGCTGAAGCAGTTGAAGTGTTTGACCTCGATCCGGCTGCATTAATCGATGAAGTGCTCGCTGAGGAAGATAAGTGGATTCAGAAGGCAGTTCCTGCCGACGATCCCGATCGGGGCAAGTTCAGCGCTGCCGCCAAGAAAGCAGGCATGAGCACTTGTGACTATGCTAAAAAGATTAAAAATGATCCGAACGCTAGCAAGCTGCAGAAAGATCGAGCCCAGTTTGCTCTCAATACCGGTTGCAAGGATAAATAAATGAGTATTGATTATAAGCAGCTACAGAGCATGGTTAAAGAAGCCATGTTCACCGGGGGCGGAATTAATGAGCCCTCTTATCCCGAAGACATTCCAGTCCGAGAGCCTGCAGCAGATACTGCCGATAAAGAGCAGGATATGGGAAGCGAAGAAGCTAATGAAATGTATGATATTGCATTGGCTGCGCGAGAGGCTACAGAAGATTTGGTAGCTGCTTTGGACGACCCCATCTTCGATGGGGCTTATGAGTACGCATTTAAGGCGTCTGCATGCCTTCGTAACGTCCTCAACAGCCTAGAACAGTCTGGAGCCCATCCTATGCCGAGTCAACGTGTTGTAGCGCCCCCACCGGGGCTGCAGCGCTATGGTGCATTTACCGCAGGACAGGGCGCCGCGGGCTCCACTCACTATGGAGACAATCAGGGCATGATAGGTCTTGGCGCTCTGGAAGAGGGGGATCTTAACGACAAGCAGGCGGCCAATGTTCTTAAGGCAGTCAACTTGTACATGGATTTAGACGAAGAAGAAAAAGAAGGCTTCCACCAGGCGTTAGAGCCTGACCGACCCGGAGCAAAAACAGGAGTAACAGAATGAAAATCACACGCGATGAGCTTAAAGGATTAATTGCTGAGGAGCTTCGAATGTCTAAATCGATTCTGTTGGAGATGCCCATGGGGGCAACAACTGGGTCAAAGATGGGCGCCCTCGATCCCTCCGCCGGCTATGACACCGATGTCGATGAGGATAATGATGCGAAAGCTACGCGTCAGAGTCTTTGGCACCTAGCCGCTCAAGCACAACAGTTGCACGACATGATCGGGGATGATGAGAAGCTAGATCCATCCATTCATAATCAAATAACCAAAGCTGCGGGCTTAGTGGAAAGGGTGTTTAAGGACCTAACCCATGCTCGACATAACCCGGAGGGACAGTAATGTGGAATTGGGCACATTTTAAAGATACGGGGTGGCTTGCACACACTCGTCAAGCAGCCGGACTTTCGGCGCTGCTTCTATTAGCAGGGATGGCAATGGTATTGCATATGCTGGTTCCGTTCTGGCAACAGCCGAGGTGGCTGCGTTGCGATGCTGTCGCATGCGCGCTGTGTGCGTGCGTGCCTGGCACAAAAATGAGTACGCCTGCACCTATTGTTGTCGCTGCTCCGGCTGAGTGCTCTGTCTGTTTAGAGCGCGCGGAAGAGGAAGCCGCAAAGGCTCTCAAGAGAGAAGCAAGAAAGGCGGCTCGCGCAAAGAAGTAGCCCTGGGCGCCGGATTATTTAAAAGGATGTAGAAGGAATGAGAAAGATAGTCAATCTGGTTTATATCCTGACTGTCTTAATCTTGATTGATCTCACTGCTACACTCTACTGGGTCCTTAATGATTTGGGACATGAAGCAAATCCTATCATGGATTTCTTTTTGCAGTATTCTCCGCTTCTTTTCGTTATAGCCAAATTAGGATTCAGCGCCGTAGGCATCTGGATTCTTTATTATTTTCGGAAAAGATTTAAAAATACTATATTTAAAGCCCTATTGGGGTTAAACTTAGTGTATATAGCAGTTTTTGTATACCACTTGTGGGGTGTGCTCTTTCTTATACTTTCAACTACTTAATATTAATGCATAAATGTCAGAACAATTCGATCGGGAACACCTATCATCTTGAACAATGGGTTGATAATTTCTTTCCGTATTCCCAAAAAACCTTGGGCTTTGATCAGCCAGTAACAATTATTTTTCAAAGCGATGAAGAAAACTCTTCAAAAATGCTCGGAAAAACAGCATACTATGATCCAGAAAACTTGGAAGTGGTTCTGTACATCGATAATCGCCACCCTAAAGACGTGATGCGTTCATTATCTCATGAACTCGTACATCATGCTCAGAACTGTCGGGGTGATTTTACACAAGATACCCAGACGGATCCGGGATATGCACAAAATAATCCTCATCTTCGAAAAATGGAAAGAGAAGCCTATACGAAGGGTAATTTGATCTTTAGAGATTTTGAGGACCTAATTAAGACAGGAAAAATTAACATCGAGATTGATTTCTCGGAATCAGGAGAACCTAAAATGTCGTTAAAAGAGTGGAAAAACAATGAAATCAACACCAAGTTGATGAAAAAATGGGGATTTCTTAAGGAATCCAAAGAAGTAACCACTGAAGGCGAATGTCCCGAGCATGGCGCCGGATGTGGATGCCCAGACCTCGAAGAAGGAGGGGGCTACCGTGTTGAGGATGAGGAAGGTCGCGGTAAGGACTACGAAGGCATCGGCTCGAAAGAAAGCGATGACATGGAAGGCTATGATTACAGCATGGACGATCCCCTGAAGCACGACAAGCTCGAAGAGGACTCTGAAGGCGAAGAGACTTACCACTACGGCGAAGATGAAGGTCGCGACGAGCGCGAACTCCGTGATCTTGTAAAACGCCACGCCACAAAGGCACACATCGACGCCCTGAAGCGCGACATGGATTATGACGAAGATCATGAGCGCCGGCGTGAACGTGGAACACACTTCCGCGAGGGCAAGATCTCAGTCCGCGAGGCACGAGAGATCACCCAGCGAATTTTAGAAAGAGTTAGAAAGGAAGGTAACTAAAATGGTTGCACCATGGATTAAAAAGAAGAGGGCTGCGCAGGCTGCAGCTAAGAACAACAAGAATAAGACGACGCCAGTCGCTACAGCTACTGCTACAGTAACAGAGACGCCTCAGGCGCCTGCCGTAACAGTTGCGACCGTCACCGAGGTTGTTGAGGAGACAGTCGTTGAAACCACCGACACCACCACAGCCGAAACTACCGAGGAAGTGGAAGAGACAACTGACACTTCTGTGGAAGAGGCTGCCAATATACACTCAATGTACAAGTGGCAACTTGTTGCCCACGCTGAAGGCTTGGGTCATGATGTCACAGGTTTAACAAAGGCTGAAATTGTCTCTCTCTTAGAGCAAGGATAGTTATGGACCTTCGCCGACTAACACGCGAGTTTTTGCTCGGCGAAGCTAAAGCCCCGAGTATTGCTAGTTATATTCAGTCAATATCCGAGGTTTTAGAGGCAATTACGCCTCGTACTAAAACTGATTCTTTAAGGATCGAAACTGCCCGGGCAAACTTGAAAGAAGTGCGGCGTCACATGCGTCGGCTCCAAGAACGCGTTAGTGTTCTAGAGGAACAGGTGCAGGTTTTAGAAGAAAACAAGGAGTAGATTAATGGGTGGTAAAGGCGGCCATATGCTGCATCCCTATGAAGACCCTGAATTAACATTTCAAGATCTTATTAATATGTTTGAGCACACCGCTATGGGTGGCTTAGAGGGTACCATCAAACGGGATGGACAAAACCTTGTAGTTTCTTACTCTCTCGCAAGAGATGAGGCAGTTGCAATTCGCAATGATGATCAAGTATATGCTAAAGGCATGGGATTAAAGGGAGATGGCGCACAGGAGAACTTTGCTGACTATCTTTCCACCAAAGACCCTCGCTTTAAGTCATTTCGCAAAGGGCGCCCGAGGAATAAGAAAGCTACTCCTCCCCATATTGTTAAAGCATTTTCTAAAGCTTTGCGGGATTTAGAGGCTGTAGCTCGCGAGCTGCCAGAAGAAGTTGTTATTGATCTCTTCGGAGAGGACGCTGATTTTTTCTATAATGCCGAAGTGATGAGTCCCCTCAGTCGCAATGCTATTGAATATGGGGTCGATACCTTAAGTATCCATCGCATTTTACATCATAAGTACGACGAGGAAGAGAGAGATCTGGACACCATGGGAGCGGTGGAGTCCGGTAAACGAGCAGATGTTTTAGACCAAGCGCTCAAAGATTATTATAGTGCTACTCGTGAAGGGGACGACCCTCGTGACCCCACGCCAGTATCTGTCGGGGCGATGGAAAGATTAGCCGCCTTAGAAGATGAATCAGTAAAAGAACAAGCTATACAGGATGTTAAAGCCTTTGCTTCATCTAATGGTTTAAGTTTAAAGGATTCCATTGGGCGTCTTGTCTTTGTTCGATTCCGAGAAGGTGTCCATCGGGCGCTTCCTCACATTGGTCCTGATGCAGAAAAGATGTTAGTTATTCGCATGTTCCAAGAGGTTTATAATGCTCCAGGTCACTCCTGGGATGCTGAAGAAGTACTTGAGGATTTCGGTGATAGGTCAATTTCCGAAGGCAAAGTAGCATTGAAAGATATTGCTCTGGCAAGTGCCGATCGCGAGAAAGAAACATTAGCCAAAATCAAGGAGATGGCAAACTCTGCAAAGAGGTTCCATGCTAGAATTATAACTCCTTTGGTAAATATTATTTTCCGATTCTCCGCTCATGCACTTGGAACCCTAGAAGATATGTATGTTTTGAACCGCGATGCAGAAATTGAGCGTACGCGAGCAGCCGTATTAAAAACTATTGACAATTTGGAGACCCTCCTCAAGCCCGTCGACCCAAATGACCCTAAAGCGGCAGAGAAGTGGGAGAAATTTATTGCTCAACGAGATAAGTTTAAATCACTCGAAGACAAGATCAGTGAGGCGGAGGGGTTCGTGTTTCAGTGGCCACCGGGGAGCGATAACACCTACAAGTTTACCGGACTGTTTGCTCCTATCAATCAATTGCTCGGCATGGATCCATCGCGGTGGACTGAAGGTATCGAAGAGGGGCTCAAAGATTGGGGCTTCGAAAAAGCTGTCAATATTGTAAAAAACCATGTCGCGAAGCAGTTTCCAAAATTATCGAACACACTTAAAATTACAGAGGCTTCCTCCGATGAGATAGCTCTCTACCCCGGAAAGTTTAAGCCGCCGCATGGTGGGCACTTTAATGTCGCCAAGGCTGTACTAGAAACACCAGGAATAAACAAGCTTGTTATTTTTGTATCTCCGAAAGAACATGAAGGTATCACTTCGCAACAAGCCGTAAATATCTGGAATGTATACAGAAACTATCTTCCCGGCGATGTCGACATCCGTGTAGCAGACATCACCCCTGTACGTTCCGTTTATGATTATATCGACAACGAAGCGGAAACCGGGGAAAGCTTGCATCTTATCCTAGGTGAGAAGGACGTCGCAGGAGGAAGATTTAAGACCGCTTCTGATCGTCGCCCGGAAGTACAAGTCTCGGAGGTCCCAATTCCCCCACAAATGGGAGGAGTGAGTGCCACACAGATGCGTAGGGCGTTACGAGACAACGACGATAAAACGTTCATCGCAGGACTCCCTGAAGAGTTAAATGATGCGGATGTTAGTGATATAATGACAGCACTCGGTACCTCACTGGACGAGATCTCAACGGGCGTAGGGATGGTCGGGGCACCCGGCGGGTTTGGATACGTAGATCGTGCTCCAGAAACTGTGGGAAGCGAAAGGCGATGCAAAAAGAAGCCTTGTAAAGATTTCCTTAAAGAAGAAGAAGAGATAGTTACTGAGGTATTAGACTATTTATTAGGTATAACGGTGGGCTAGAGATGATTGATCGTAAAGAATTTGCAGAAGAGTTAATCCTACGCGAAAGCGTGCGTAAAGCTATTAAGATAGTGAAAACAAGACGAAATAAGGCACTTCTCGCCGAAGAAGAGAATGAAACGAAGTTAAGGCAGATTATTCGAGAGTTGTTCGTTGAAGGCCAGTCTGCGGTTGCGGCTGTAGCCAAGCACGATAGCACTGGAATCAATGCCCTAGAGGATCTCTTGAAGAATACTAATGTTCTCGCCACTTTGGAAACAGGATATAAGTCTTTAACTACTGATATCCAGCAGCGAGAATCATACCGTAACCACATTTTATCCGCTGTCGAGAAGGCTCTGGCTCCTGAGGAGTCCCGCAAGGAAGCTGGGGAAGATGAAGAACTTGGGGCGCCTATAAACGAAGACTTAGATATCGAAATTGGAGATCGACCCGAGGATGATCCGGACTTTATCGATATTGATGATAAAGAAGAGATTGAGATCGAAGAGCCAGATCCAAAAGACCAGTTCGGTCTCGCCGGCGAGGACAAGACCGGTCGGAACAGAGCCTTTACGGACTTCCAGGATATCGAAAAGGTCATTCTTACAGCTTTTGATGATTTAGATAACCCCCAAGACATTGCAATGTTTGAAGAATATTTAATTAAGAATTTAGCTTTATACTTTGATAAGTTTGAAAACGAACTTAAAACCAACGTTGAGGCGCCAGCTGCAGCTGATGAGGCTGTACCAGATGAGAGCGAGGTCGACTCCGGAGCGGAGGAAGATATAGATATTGCTAGCATCGAACTCCAAGAGGTGATTAAGCATCTCAACATAGACGATATTATCGAAAATTTATTATAAATGAAACCCAGGAAGTCAGATTCCCAGGGGTTTTGCAACGATTTATCCTTCTCAGAAAGACTGAGAAAAGAACACAAGTCAAATGAAGCATTTGAAGTAATGCTTTCGTCGCTAACCCTTGAAGAAGTCATAGGTCTTAAACTAGAATGCTCTAGTAGGCTAACTAATGGAAAATTATACGGTTTTAACCTTTGGTCTAATACTGTATCAATAGTTAAAGAGGCTCTCTTTAATTCTGTCATTAGTATTGCTAGCACAAACAAAGAAATCACCAGGATACTAGGTGTGACTGAAGAGACCTTAAACATTCTCAAAAAGAGATATAAGATAAAAGAAAAATACATTGATGACATAGAATAAACTATTCTAGTTAATTTGTCAACCACTAAACGGGGGTGGTTCTGGTTTCGACGGGGATTAAAACCTGCAATGGTAGTCTCCGGACCGCGGTTCGATTCCGCGCACCTCCACCAATTAAAAAACTACTTGACATATACATTAATATTATTATATTATAATTGCTACTGGAGAATGAAGAATGAGTAAAGTAATAGGAATTGACTTAGGTACAACTAACAGCGCTGTGGCAATTATGAATGGTGCTCAGCCAACAATTATCACCAACGAAGAAGGCGGAAGAACCACTCCTTCCATTGTTGCCTTTACCAAAGAGGGCGATCGCCTTGTAGGGACTGCCGCCAGACGACAAGCGGTAATGAATGCAGAGAATACTGTTTATTCTGCTAAGAGATTTATTGGTGCTAACTTTAACGAAATTAAAAATGATATAGAAAGAATTCCTTATAATATTATTAATGATAAGGGTAGTTGCAAAATTAAATTATCTACCAAGACTTATACAATACCAGAGATTAGTGCTCAGATCCTCAGCAAACTGAAGAGAGATGCAGAACAATATCTCGGAGAACCTATTACAGAGGCTGTTATCACCGTACCAGCGTATTTTAACGATGCTCAGAGAACTGCAACCAAGCAAGCAGGACAAATTGCTGGCTTAGAGGTAAAAAGAATCATCAATGAACCCACAGCTGCAGCGTTAGCATATGGTTTAAATAAAAACGCTGATGATCTCAAAGTAGCGGTTTTCGACCTCGGAGGAGGCACATTTGATATTTCAGTACTGGACATATCTGATGGAGTCGTGGAAGTACTCAGCACCAATGGCGATACCCGACTCGGTGGGGACAATGTTGATGATTTAGTGATTGAGTTTTTGATAGATTCATTTAAAGCCGACTCAGGAATAGATGTTGGCTCTGACAAGATGGTGCTTCAGCGACTTAAGGATGCCGCTGAGAAAGCAAAAATTGAGTTATCTAGCGCCCAAACCACAGACATTAACTTACCCTTCTTAACCGCAGATGCATCAGGACCCAAACACCTACAGGTTAGCTTAAGTCGAGCTAAATTTGAGCAACTAATTGATGCTTTCGTTAAGAAAACTTTAGTTCCTGTGAGGGCGGCGCTTAAAGACGCAAACCTTACGACAAATGATATCGATGACGTTTTGCTCGTTGGCGGCTCTACAAGAATTCCAGCCGTACAGGCGGCGGTAGAGGGGCTCTTTGGTCGAAAGGCTAGCAGCTCTGTAAACCCAGACGAAGTGGTAGCATTGGGGGCGGCCGTGCAAGGAGGAGTGTTTACTGGGCAAGTTACTGATATGTTACTGTTGGATGTAACCCCCTTATCTTTGGGTATTGAGACCCTCGGAGGCGTCATGACACCTCTGATCGAGAGGAATACTACTGTGCCGTGCACGAAGAGCCAGGTTTTCTCCACAGCCGCAGCCAACCAGCCCGTGGTGACAATCAACGTACTACAAGGTGAGAGACAATTTGCTAAAGACAACAAGAGTCTAGGAGAGTTTAATTTAGGGGGTATTCCACCAGCACCAAAGGGAGTTCCTCAGATTGAAGTCCAGTTTGATATTGATGCAAATGGTATCGTGGAGGTCTCAGCTAAAGACAAAGCCACCGGCAAAGAGCACTCTATTACCATCACCGGTGGGTCGGGTCTTTCAAAAGAAGAGATCTCGGCGATGATTAATGATGCTGAGAGGTATGCTGAAGAAGACAACCACAAGCGTGAAATTGTTGAAGCGCAAAATGGCTTAAGCAATCTTATCTACCAATGTGAGAAGTTCTGTATGGAGCACTCGGATTTAGATATGTCCTCGGAAATGACAGCAGCGAAAGAAGCAGCAAATGCCGATGACCTGGAAATTCTTAAGGAAGCTCATCATAATTTAGAGACTGCCATGCACGCCGCATCAGCTGATTTGTACAAGGCAGAAACCGACGCCGCCAACGACGACGATAATGTAATTGACGCGGAAGTGATAGATTAAAAATATACTTGTATTATGCAACAATAATAGTTAATAAAAGATGAATTTGTTTTATGTATATCCGGAAATGGTTCGGACGTTATTTAAGCTTTTTTTAATAACTATGGCAATTATTGCATTCGTGGTGATACCTACTATAGTGTGTATCGTTTCTTATTTTTATTAATATTATTGATTAGTTGTACCACCGGTCCTGATCCCGAAGATGTTTTGGTTGCAGAATATGGTGAATTATATTTCACTATGACATGCTGGTGGAGTAGCCAGCAAAATCTTGCACCCACGCTATTTTGGTGCACCGAAGACATAGAAACAGAGCTAATTTCGGGATATGTGAGCCTGGCAATAGAAGAAGATTTAGATGGTGAATCTTTCTTATCAATTTGCGGCAAAGAAGTCACATTAAACTCAGGCAATAGTCTACATGACACCCTTATAACGTCGATGACGCAGTACTCTTATAATTGTTATGAGTCGTATGAGCGCAACCTAGGAAATGAATTTGACTGGATCTGGGATGAGGAAACTAACATGCTCCAGCTGATTTGGCGACCAGAAGATGATGAAGATAAAGTCTTAACACTTTTTATAGAAGAGAAAGAAGATTCTCCTCGGGTAATGGGTAATGTTTATTACAAAACCGGTTATTTTAACTAAATAGAGTATGAGTGATAACGTTCGAATAACTTTAGCAGCGCTGCTTTATACACTTTTTGTGATCTGGGCTATGATATCTCTGATCGCTCCGGCTGCAGCCACCGACTACATCGGAAATCATGTAAAGATCCCTACGGTCCATGGAGCACCACCTCAGGTAGCTACGTGGGGTAAGGCTCCTAAAATCTTAGTGTGTCAGCATGCACCTATCTCAATGGTGCAAGCTAATTCGGCTAAAAGATTCTGGGAAAGGCTTGGCTATGAGTTTCAAGGTGTTTCAAAAGCCGGCTTAGTGGGGGATGAATGTAGCACTGATTCTCCCAATGGATATATTCTTATTCATTTGGTGACAAAGGGTGTAAAGCTAGAGGAAACATCCTTAGCCCAAACGCGATTTTACGTGGATAATTTATCTAACACCATACAGTGGGCAGTTATATATCTACGACCTGATGTTAGGGAAAGAATTCTGGAACATGAAATTGGACATGCTCTCGGCTTTTTACATTTTAATGAGATAAGCCATATTATGAATGAAAAATGGACGATTGGTGGGTGGGACACAGAAGGCTTAGACAACAGGCGCAAGTAGGAGATCTTGTAGTTTGTGTCGACGTTGCCAAAAAGGACACGTTGGGTCTAAAAAGAAGATTTATTGGATTAGTGCTTGACAAATCCATCACAATCTATAGAATACAAGTAGTGGACAGTGGCGAGCAGCTATACTGGCCCGCAACAGCAACTTATCTATGGAAGGAAACAAAATGAGTACTGAAGAAGTAGAAGAAGAAACCCACGAAGAGGGTCCCCGCTGGACAGTGAGCGGAAGATTCGCTACATTTAATGAGGCGGACAATAAAAGAGAGGCTCTCCGCAAAGAGGATGCAAGCCTACAGGTAAAGATCCATTACCAGGGAAGCGCCACTAACCGTTATTTTGCGGTTAAATCTCGCATCGACCCCGAGATCGTCGCCCTGATGGAGCAGATGAACAAGCCCAAGAAGAAAAAGAAGAAGCGATGAAAATCTTAGCATATCAACACCGCGGAAACGGTCACGGCAAAGGGCGTCGTAAGATTGGCAAGCGCAAAAGGACAAATCGTCGTAAGATCCGCCTTGCTAAGCGCAATAAGAAGTGAGACAGGAGTCTCGACGTCAAAGGTATGATAACAAGCTCTGCACTTCTAAGACCTATCCGATTAGTCTCTGCGCTATTAATTTTCGCGTCGACGACAACCTTGGTTATCTTCTTAGGAGTGCTGCTTGCTTTGGCGCAGAACGGCTTTATGTGGTTGGACACGTTCCTGACCGTAAGTCTATAATAAGTTCTTCCGGCTCTCTCTATGATTATGTGGAAATTCAACAGTTTACATCCCCAAATTCATTCTTGCGCGAAATGGATAAAAAAGACATCCAAATTGTTTGCGGAGAGCTATCTGAAGGTGCAGCACCCCTTCCTGGCTATAACTTCAATTTTGATCGCCACATGTGCCTGGTTGTCGGCAACGAACAGGTTGGGATTCCTCCTGAAATTCTTCATAAATCTCAGGTAGTATATATACCAATGCCGGGGATAGGTTATTGCCTCAATACGTCCCAAGCAGCAAATATTCTTCTGTACGAAGCAGTGAAACAGTATGAGGTTTCGGGGGACAGAGACTATTTACATCAAGCGATATAGGAGAAATAAATGTCTGACCCGACTGATGAGGCGAAAACTAAAAAATTACCACCATTCTTAAAGACCGTATACCTTTCGAATCGAGAGATTCGCTTGATTTTGGCGGGTCTTTATTCTCTCAATATGCCCAAAGAAGAAGTTGAAGGAACGTTGTGGAAAAAGCTTTTGTTCGAAAAGCTACATAAAAAAACTAGAAGAAAGAAAAACTAGTGTCGACAGATCATACAGAACTAATCCTAAAAGCCGCTATAGAATTCGGTCCGGATTATTTGTATGAGATAGTTAACGGCGGCATGGGACGCACTCTTCGCATCGATGTGGGCACAAAAGCTGAGGCATCCCAAGTTCGTCTTCGGGTTCCCATTATATGGGAAGGGCTTTATACAATGGTTCTATATCATACCCCGCAATTAACTGGCTCCAATTAATATGTTGATAATCGCGAACATCTTTGTTATAATACGCCTATGATAGTACGCAAAGGAACAACCGTTTATCCCTCTGAACGAGGTCACTATAACTTTCATTACCCCAAAAAGACAGAGCCACACGTGCTCCTTCTGGATGTACAGGTTAAAGACTTGCATTGGGTTCGGCAAGGTAATATGATTCCGGTAGAGGTCATAAGCCCCAAGGGCTATTTACCTTATGTAGTTCTTTGGATTGAAGAGCCGGTATAGCTCAGGTGGTAGAGCAGCGGTTTTGTAACCCGCAGGTCCCGTGTTCGAATCATGGTGCCGGCACCATATGGGGATGTAGCTCAGCTGGGAGAGCAGCTGCTTTGCACGCAGCAGGTCGCAGGTTCGACTCCTGTCATCTCCACCATAAGGGCGGTTAGCTCAGCTGGAAGAGCATCTCGTTTACACCGAGAGGGTCGGGGGTTCGAGCCCCTCACCGCCCACCATAACGGAGCGTAGCGCAGCCTGGTAGCGCATCTGGTTTGGGACCAGAGGGTCGCAGGTTCGAATCCTGCCGCTCCGACCATCTTTTACTTATTGGCTCTATTTATAGTAGGCTAACCGGAGAAATCATGAGCAATACTGTTTTACTATGTCCACCCACTTATTTCGACGTTGAATACTCAATAAATCCATGGATGCAAGGAGAGATCGTCAACAAAGCGCTAGCTATGCAGCAGTGGTTTGAAATGAAGAATATTCTAGAGCTTCTCGGAGCCCATGTGAAACTCATAGGACAGGATAGCACACTCCCAGATATGGTCTTTACTGCTAACGCCGGCACTGTTCGCGGCAATCACGTTGTCCTGAGCAATTTTAAGCATGAAGAGCGAAAGCCAGAGCGCGCAGAGTTTGAAGAATGGTTCGAAGAAGCTGGCTACACGACCTATCGCTTGGATGACGATATCAATTTTGAAGGATGCGGAGACACAATAGTAAACGGACACCAGATGATAGCTGGTTACGGTTTTCGGTCAGATCTTAAAGGCTTACGTCGAGCAGCGGAGATCTTAGATCTTGACTTGATTTCATTAAAACTAAAGAATCCGAATTTTTATCATTTAGATACATGCTTTTGTCTTCTTCGCGAAGATTTGGCATTGTATTACCCCGGCGCCTTTAGCAAACATACAATAGCGAAAATAAAAGATATTGAATTAATCCCCGTTTCTGACGAAGCTGCACATGATTTTGTATGCAATTCTATAGTGTACAAAGATAATGTCTTAATGCCATCCCCAAATGACGAAACTGCGGCGATCGTAGAGGGCTTAGGATTTGATGTGCACCAGATCAATACATCCGAGTTTTTAAAATCGGGTGGTTCTCTGCAATGCATGTCCTTGTGGGTTTGAAATTTAATGCTTCCGAAGAGATAAAAGATTTCAAAAAAGAGGGAAATGTAGTATACTTACAACACGACTAATGCGGCGTAGCTCAGTTGGTAGAGCAGCTGACTGTTAATCAGCCTGTCGCTGGTTCGAGCCCAGCCGCCGCAGCCAACATTTGGAGATAACCATGACGAAAGTACCACAAACACCCTATGACACCGTATGCGTTTCCGGAGGCTTCGATCCCGTTCACATAGGACACCTTCGGATGATTCAGGAAGCAGCTCAACATGGAGAGGTAATCGTGATCGTGAACTCGGATGACTGGCTGATGCGAAAGAAGGGCTATATTTTTATGCCCTTTGAAGAGCGGTGTGAGATTCTTCGAGGATTCCGTGGAGTTAAAGACACATCCCACGTAGATGACACAGACAACACAGTTTGTGAGGCGCTCACTCGACTTAAGCCTACATATTTTGCTAATGGTGGCGATCGGAAAAACGATAATACGCCAGAAATGGATGTTTGCGCGACTGAAGGCATCCAATTATTGTGGAACGTAGGTGGTGGTAAAATTCAAAGCTCATCGACCCTGGTAAATGAATCAGGAATGATATCAGAGCAAGAAACTGAGCTAGACGGAGTAGACGTGACCCCATCGCGAGTAGAGGTGCTTTCTTCGGGGGATGTCATCAAGACCGGAGACTATTAGGAAAACGAACCTACTTACTAATAGCAAAGGGTCTTTATGAGCCGTAAGAAAATTTATGTATTAGACACCAGTGTCTATTTGACAAACGCTGACTGTATATATGCGTTTAAAAATAACGATATTCATGTTCCCCTCAAAGTTTTTGAGGAGATTGATAAGCACAAAAAGCGCCAAGATGCGGTAGGGTCTCAAGCCCGAAAGATTATTCGCATTTGGGATGATCTGAGAACAGCCGGCTCTTTGGAAAAGGGAGTCCGCATCCGAAAAGGGTTGGGGATGATAAAAGCCGTTAGCGCCTCGGGCGTCTCAAAAGAGGACCTCCCTTCGGATCTGGACATTAAGATCCCAGATCATTTAATAATTGCCACCGCCCTCAAAGAACAGAAAACCTCTACCCGTAAGGTAATCCTGGTCTCGCGCGATATCAACATGCGCGTCATTGCAGATGCTGTAGGGCTCGCCTGTGAAGATTTTTACAATCAACAGATTGTGGATGATAGTGACAGTATATATGAGGGAACTGCCAACGTTCTAGTAGACGATCAGATTATAGATAGATTCTATGACAGAGACACAGTATTTTTAGAAGACCACGGTCTTTATCCTAATCAATATGTGATGCTGGTTTCCAATGCTAATGAGAAGAAAACGGCCCTGGGTCGATTTATCAACAAGGCAACGCCCCTAAAGCAAATACGTGCCACCAAAAAGAATGCAGTATGGGGAATCAGCCCGCGCAACAAAGAGCAATCCTTTCTTATTGACGCTTTGATGGATCCATCCATCGAGGTTGTGACGGCGATCGGCAAAGCAGGTAGCGGTAAGACGATCTGTGCGATCGCTGCAGGGCTTGAACAGACTCTTAACGAGGTAGACGCCACATACTCCCGTATAATCGTCTCACGCCCCGTACAGCCGCTTGGAAAGGATATTGGCTTCTTGCCCGGAACCATGGAAGAGAAGATGTCCCCCTGGTTGATGCCAATTCAGGATAATCTGCAATTTTTGATGGGTAATGACAAAATGACCCTTGACATTTATATGCAAAAGGGTACAATAGAGATAGAAGCATTGACTTATATTCGTGG
>CEUI01012929.1_pt1 | contig 15446 bp, 19 predicted proteins | sample 531411 | NCBI WGS metagenome assembly CEUI01 (sample SAMEA2622841, study PRJEB7988) | marine metagenome | isolation source: saline water (ENVO:00002010), including
GGAGTGCTATCTGTCAGAAGTAGCGAATCTGCCGATTCATCCCACAGTAAAAAGCTCCCAGAAGTTGCGCCGAAGAACTTTGCATCATATCCGGTGTCATCGACTCCAACTGTCAGGCCCGTTGTAGAGGCCAGTGTTGCTACCTCAGTCAGTGTCCCTGCTTTCACTAACTTAAAACTAAACTCACCGTCTTCTGTGGTTGTATCATCATCCAAACACAATACGTCAATCGCCGCGTAAACATCCTGATTATCTACACTATCGGGCATTTTAAAGTTGATTCCAATACCCGATGAATTATCCGTCATGTTTCCGCCATCGCCTGGGTCCCACTCAACTGTAAGACCCCGATAAATCGACCCAGCCGCATTATCTGTAGTAATCAGACGCAGCCCCGCACGCGATGAAGTAAATCGAGCATCCACTAGACCCGAAGTTGCCAAGTCCGTTGCTGTAGTTCCATCCAAAATCTGTGCGATAACGTTCGGATTAGCATCTACTGCCGCACCTGTTATCGCTGTATTCGTACCATCTAAGGGCGAATGGTTAGTAAGGCTATCGTATATTACAGACATTTTAAATTCCTAAGCAGCCAGAATGGCCCGCCGATAAGAGTATTCCATTGCTAAACCATAAACCCGAAACCATTGATCTGCACCAAGAGTTTCAAAACGCATCCGTTTCCAAGCACCGCGTCGAACTGAGCTTGGCCTAAACCACTGTCCCTGAGTTGTATACCCACCCCAAACAGCTTCTCCCCATTCACCTGTACCCCAACCATCCACTGCACCGAACCCTGAGGGAGAATTTGTACTTCCCGCTGGTGCGGGTAGGGCGCTTCGTCCCAAAGTTTCGTACGAAAGAATTGGGTACGTTCCATTAGTTGCTGCATCTAGAAATGTACGCCCATAAACCTTCATACGTGCGCGGTCTTGTTGAGCATATGCGGGAGTGGTAACAAAACCTCGATAACCTGCTCCATCCCGATTGTACGATTCGTCATGAAGCTGGTATACGTTTCCTGAACCATCTCCCATGACCTGAATCCGCTTACCCGAACTTAAGTACATCGTTCCAGCGGTTTTCGTACGCATATCATGAGTAGTCCAACGGGCTTTTTTCTGAGCCATATTTCCAATCACCCCCTCATCAGGGCGTGCGTTCGAAATACCGTACTGTAACCAATACTCTCCTCGAGGTGCATTATACGTCGCCCAACAGGTTGAGAAGTACCGCTCGTCACGATTATCCAGAATAGGCTTAATGTTCTCTGCTGTGTTCGTAACGTAAAAAGCACCTGTAGCTTGAGTAGGCCGGAGCTCATGAATTCCTTCATCCGACATAAACAACAACGAACCCGATCTCAAATTACCCGTAGTCTCTTGAATCGTATGGTGCGAAGGCGTGCCTGCTGCGTTCGTTACGTCCAAAATCGAAGCAGAAGCCAATGAGTCTCCTGCTACGTAGCGTAAAATCTTATTACGCTTAAAAATCAGCATTTGTGAGCCGAACACATACAGACCCGTAATATCACCGGTTCCGTAGTCTACTTGAAAACTTCCCCCACCTGACCAATTTTCTACGTTATCTGCTGCCGAGTAATGCAAAGTATCTCCAGTAACAAGCCAGTAACGACCTGCAAATGAAGAAAGATACTTTCCGGTCGAGGGAGGCGAACCGCCTAACGCAGAAATCCCAGCCCCTGATGTGTACTTCTGAGGCGCATTCACTCCGTTCGAAATCACTAAGAGCCTCGAACTCGTGGTACCTCCAAAAGTCATTTGCCCAGTCCATCGAACATCATCCGTGGTCGAAAACGTACCTGCTCCGCCCCCTGAGACAGTAGACCAATCTCCGGTTGTACGTTTATATACCCCGCCATTTTCTGAACAGGCAATCAACTCAGTGCCTTCGACGTAATCAAACAACCCAGAAACCGCGTCAGCTACCGTGTTTGTACCAAGCTGCGTGTACCCCTGGGCTTTTTCAGGATCACCCGACGACTTTTCATAAACCATATTATAGAGGTCCCAGAGAGAATCCCGGGGAAATTCCGGGTTATTCTGGGCCATAAGACGGTAGATTCCCCCGTCTAAAACCTCTACTCGATCTCTATTGTGGTAACCTGAACGCATTAACGATCTCTGGTACGAAGTTTTAAGTACCGTGCTTCTTCTTCATCGGGCTCGACTTGTTTCTCTTTAATCGGCTTCGTGTTCTTCATCTGCCCGTGATTTGTACGTGGAGTCTGACGACGTTGTTTCTTACTCATTAAGTCCTACGAATGTGCATATCAAACAACGTCGAAGAGGACCCTGGATAACGAACCCCATACTGTCGCCTGTATGTTTCCACATCAAATCCCACGTCGATTCGTTCACGATTTTCACGTTTAATCACGTTTGTCATGGCAATTTGAGCTCTTTGTTCGTACACTGCAGCGCCCTGGTAGTTTTCATCCCACTCCAGGCCTGCAGCTACAACCTTATGTTCGACAAAATCATAGGCGCTTACCGGAGCGTCTGCTCCGAACATTTCAGTAGCGAACGTAGCGTTTTCTGAAAAGTCAATCGTATACCAAAGTTCTACCAGGTATTTGTCATCAGGAAAAGGATACAGAACATATTGGGGATTGTCTGAAGTATCCGCTCCAATTTCGGCGATGATTTGTGGACGCCCTGAGGTATTTCGATGCCGATCCCCTCCTGCAATTTGAATCAACTCCGCAAATGTTTTTTGAACTAACGGAGGTTGGCCTGTACCTCCAACACCGCTAGCTAGAGACCCCCCATACGTTGCCACAACCAATTCACCAAAGTTCGCTGTGGACACTGAAAACGTGTCCTTAATAATTTGATAGCCTGCAGCAGTTGATGTGGAGCCTAAGTAAGCAGTTTCAAGCGTGATTGTATCGGGACTTGCGCCTGTATTTACCGAACTAATTAAATAAGACGTTTGATCGCCCGTACGTCGGTAGTACATACCTGCTGCTGCGCCTGTAAATGAATTTGCGTTAACTCCATCAGAATCCACCGAAGTTACTGTGGTAGAGCCGTTTGTGAGCGCAGAGGAATCCGTTGTAATCGAAGCCGCTGTAGTAATAATCGCACGCTGAAGTCTCCAATCAAAATCCATCTGATCGGAGAGTTCTCGCACGGCATTATTCGCTACTTCAATGAGTCGTTGCTGAAGAATGTTCGCAGCCGTAAAGGATGTAATCTCCGGCTCACCCATTGTTTTCAATGCAGCATTAACAACTGTACCTAGTGTTTTGCCCATTATCTTTTACGACCTTTTTGAAACATCGGCCACTTAGTCCGTCCGAATCTTGGGGGTTTTACTGTTTCAAACGAACTTACTTCACCTCCAGGGAGTCTGCGTTTTAACGAGGACGTAGTTCTCATTCCATAAACGTTATTTGGATCAAGCATGATGAGAACTTGGTGTGCTCGATTTCCTGTACGATGCCCGCCTGTATGAGTCAAAGCGTCGTAACCCGCCTTACGCAGACCTTCGGCTATGTCAAAAAAGATCTCATCAGCCTCGTAATCTAAAAATTCACCATAAATATGCATATCCGCTTTTAATGCGCCGTACAATTCCTCAGTAGAAACAGTGGGGGGAACCTTGTGTCGAATCAGCGTTCCCCTGTGAAGCTTCCTCTGCGCGGGATGAACCAGTCCGTGATCTAATACAGCCTTTAACTCTCCCTCAATCATATCAGGCCCATCATAGAGGCTTTGAGCAACTTCTTCAAAAATATCAAGAACATTTTTAGGCGCAGGCTCTTCGAGATCCAACACTTTATTAGGCTGAACACGGGCTTCATAAATCTGAGGATCACGCCGTTTATTAGCGGCACGATCTACTATCGAACGTGTTCTAGCCCTCGCATAACCCTGAGGAATTACTCCTGAATCATCCGTCAAGTAAATTCCTGGCCCAAACAAATTCTCTGAAGATTTCGTTTGAAACGGGTTCAAGTCTTCCGGAGCTATATCATCAGCCCCCGTTCCATGATACCACTTCTTTGATGCCACGTATGTAGGATGTGTTCGAGCAGGCTTCATTTGAAATGCCCGCATTAGGGCCTTTAGATCCCCAGGCGAAAAAGGCACCTCCGCACGCATGGGGTCATTCGGACCCCGACCGAGCGTTACATCCTGCCCTGTAAGTCCTCCCAGTAAATGCTCATACCACGGAATACTTCGGTAGAAATCATCCACCGACATCAACTGAGAAGGCTTCCGACTTGGCAGCGTGTTCATTCCCTGCGTCTGAGTCTTATCCATCAATGCACTAAGCATTTGGATCGCTGAGGGAGTTAGAACATTTCCTAGCTCAGACAAAACGCACCCTTATGAACAACGACCAATTACAAGAATTGAAATCTCATCTCCAGATGCTTGGCTCGAAGACGTAACCAAGAGATCACCCGTATCTGTCTTAGTTCCATCAGGCTGGACGGTTATACCATTCCAAATCAAACCTCCAATATCCGAAAAATCGAGAACAATGTTCCCAACTATACCAATCGGATGCCGATAAATTTCGACATCTGAAGAAGCATCATCGAATTCGAGGGTGGCCGAAATCCCAGCCGTTGTAGCAATATGAATTTGATAAATTCGAATACGGTTTGTGTATGCAAGATCCGATACGTTTACAACAATCGAATCAGTCAGACCATTTGTATCTGACCATACCGCATTCCAAGAGGCCACGAACGCTTTTCCATTTTGGAAGAGCGATGTGGAAGGAGTTGGAGCAGCCATCTTTTAGCCTTTTCGCCTTGATCGGGACTCAATGGACCCGAGGGTAATTGGGTGAAAGAGAGGAAGGACCGAAGTCCTTCCCCCCTCTCAAAAACTTTACGACGCCACAGTACCCGGCTCAAGTGCGCCAGATTCATCAATGGCATCAGCTTCGTAGTTGTTGAAACTAAAACAAGATCCAGGATCAAGGGCAGAGTCAAGAGTATGCCCACCCATGTGGTTATTACGAATAATACCCGTTGCAGCCGCCGAAAAGATAATCGACGGACCTTCATGATTGGTATTGTTTTCCACCAAACACCCTGTGTGGATAGCACCGGAGTTGATTGCTCCAACATCCCAAGCGTTGGTGTTAGTCCCACCATCAAAAACATTATTACGGATCGTAGCTCGTGAAGACGTGCCTTCGAGCTTGATTGCGGAGTCAGGATTATTAGCCGTGACGTAAAACGCGCAATTTTCGACTGTGAAATCCGTGCCTGCCGCTTCAACTGTGATCGTTAGAAGATCGGTTGCACCACAAAAGAAGGTGCAGTTACGGATCGTAAGGCCCGCTGCTCCCGCATTGATACGCGAAGTGCAAGCAGCCGTGGTAGCCGAAAACTGCAAGTTTTCGAATGTGACGCCTACGCCTGTTACACCGAAGACATCTCCAGTAGAAGCGAGGTTGCCAACGATTGCACTGGCGCGTGTCGATCCTCCAGTATCTCCAACACCCAAAAATGTCACATCGTCTTTATCAACCGTAACGACGGCAGTGTTGGTAATACTACCGGGCAGAAGGGCAATGGTGTCACCTCGTCCCGAAACAACCTTATCCATCACTGCATTCAAACCATCACTGGAGCTTGTCGTGGTTCCCGTCAAAGCCTGTTCAGGACGCAAACCACTATTGTTCGCTGACCCTCCCTTACCTCGATAAGCGGGTGTACCACCGTCTACAAAAAATACCTGACCCCCAGGCTTGTCCAAATTAATCCACTGCCCATTGGTCGGGTTAAAAATCAAGTTTGCCATCTTTAAGCCTCTCTAGGTGTGCATCCATGCTAGCATTATACGTCGGAACTTCCTGCCGACGCGAAAGGTACTATGAGGGAGGGAGCCTCATCTTGGCCCACCTCCCTCAACGTATTTTACGCACCACGCAAGCAGAAAACACCCTTCGGGTCGCCCCAACCGGAGCTCTGCGAGAAGGATAGCTTGGTCTTGTAATCACTCGTATCAAAGTCGTACTCATAATCAGACCACGGCTCTTCACGAGTAAACAACGTCATCGAATGATGTTCCTTGTCCGACATAAGGAACGTACGATCAGCGTCGGTGAGATAATGCCACACCACAACCTGAACCTTACCCTCAAGCGGGTTGATCGCATTAGTGTTGTCCTCAGGCATCTGACGAGAGCCCAAAAGACGATCAGCGTTAAAACCTTCCTCCTTAGGAACAACCAGGTACTTTGGAGGAATAGTCAGTCGACGCCCACCGCCGGAGCGGAAATCGCTGAAGTCAATAAAAGCCTGCTCCAAAGAAGTCTGGGACAGGTCCGCAGCAGAAGTAAGTTCGTTCGAATACGTGGAACCATCTTCACGAACATGAGCCTGAGAAGAAAGTTCGACGCCGTCAGCGCCCGTATACGAACTATTCTCAGCACGATTGAGGTGATTCGCTAGAATAGTTTCCTCAGTCGCATCAGCAGCGTAGGCAAGCTCCATAGCACTCTTCTCAATCGTACCGTACATCTCGTCACGATACATTCTACGAGTGACTCGAAAGCCGTTCGCATAATCAAGGTGAGTGTACGTCTGGAGAAAGCCTTCGTTGTTACTCAGGTAGGTGATCTGCTCACCTTCCGTGATCTGCTGCATCAGGTTGATACCACCAACCGTCAGCGTGTGTTCACGGTACTGACTAGAATCCTCAACATTGAACAGCATACGACCGACAGCATTACGTTCATCCCACTTATGGAACATAACGTCATTAATGCCTCGGAGCGTTGTATGCTGCTCCCAATTTGCAGTAGCTTCAATGCCTGCCATGACTTAAACTCCCGCAGCGAGGGTCAAAAGGCCCTCTGCTGTATTAAGCTGACAAACCCAGTCGGCATTATCGGCAACCTCATTGTCAGGACGATTTACAATATCCAGAATGGCAAAACCAGCAGCATTATTATCCATATCAGAAGCATCAAGTTCATGACCTGAAAGCAGGGTTGTAGTAGAGCCAGCCCCTGCAGTATGATCGGCCTTAGAGCCAATCAAACTTTGAGCAACGGTTCCAGAACCATCATCTTGTGCTTCCAAAAGCTGGTCCGGATGATCCGCAACCAAAACTGGATCTGCTGGTGCAGTCGCAGAAGCAGGATTAGCAGTAGAAGCTGCCGAATAAGTCAGCGCAGCCCCAATCTTAGCAACTGAAGAAACAGCAGCAGGGCTAATGTTTCCATCAGCCTCCATATCAACTACATCCCCGATAAAAATAGCCGTACCATCACTAGAATCTTGATCATAAGGCCGGGTACGTAGCAAAGGACCATAAGGCACAAAGCCGTGTGGTCGATCCGTGTTCGCCATCGTGTGGTCTCCCTTTTAAGTAGTGAGGCGTTTACGGGTGAAAAAGGACTTCAACTTCGGAGTAGATTAGTAACGTTCACTCCCTTGACGAGATTCAATCGTCAATCCGAGGTTGGAATCCCCACCCTCGCGCACCCGGCGTTGAGCAAGAGCGCGAGAGACTTGTGTTGCCTGTTGATGATCGAGATTTCTGTTCGAACGTAAATAATCGTAAGTACGTTGTTCGTACTTATCCCGGGCAACAGCCATTTCTTCCGCTCGAGCATTTAACTGATCTTGAACGCGAGCGTCTTTTTGACGCCGACGCTTCTCAGCCAACTCATGCGGAAGTTCCATTAGAACAAGCTCATTTGCTTTAATGACCCCATCCTCTGTGGAATTATTATGAGCGCCTTCACCTTCAACAGTCTTAGCACCTTGAAGCTTAAAATGTTCAACGCGATCTTGGCGTACAAACCTAGGAACAGAACCATCTTGTTCCATACGTTCTTTAATTGCCTCAGGAATCGAAAAATAATCAAAATGATCTAGTTCACGAATCTCTGAAATACCTGCCATAGCAAGTACTTCTTCCTCAGACTCGCCCAGAGGCGAGGGAGTAAGTTCGCCCAGATCCAACACCTGATGATCGAATAGTTCGATAATCGTATCCCGGTGTTTGCGTCGAATATGTGCAGCCAAGGACTTTAAGGTTTGCTCTTTTGTTCCTACATCCCAAGGACGCCAGCCACAACAACCGCAAGTAGCTCCATTCTCCATAGACTTTTCAGCCGCCCAGTCCACAGCTTGGCGAAACTTAGGCACAGAAAGAGCCTCAGGAGCCTCCAAGGTTTCAACAACTTCTTTTTCAGCTACTCTTTCTTTAGCCATGACGCTCCCTAATTGCCTTTAGTTTGTCGGTACCCATCTCTCGAATCGACTTAAAAGGTGAAGAACTTGAGTCTATAGTAGCAGGAGCCGGACTATATCCTGGCCCTCCAGGAGCAATCGCAGGTGTTGGACGCTTTCTGGGGGCTCCAGGCTTCAATTTACCCTCTTTTACCAAATCGTATACAACTCCCTTAATAATCCAAGAAGAATTGTTCGGATCGGCTGCAGATTCTTGCATTCCGGGCTGTCTTAGAGTCTCCGAATAACGTGCCTGAACCATTTTAGCCTCGGCAGGGGCAATAACGCCTCCCGTCACTAGCTCTTCAACCTCTTGATTCACACTTAAACCCGAGCGAATCTCGTTTCGAACAGTACCAGCCTGTTCAGCGGCAATTTTTTGAACATCTTCAACTGTAAGACCCGAATTACCACCTGAAATCCCTAACTTTTGTAACATAAGGTTCAAGTGATTTGTAATTGCTCGTTGAGTCTCTCGTCCCGTTTTATCGTCCGTATACAGAGCAGCGATTTGCTCATCAATATCATCCGAAGATGCAGCAGGAGTTGGATCAGGCTGAGGAGTTTCTTGAGCAGCTTGTGCCGCAGCTTGCTCCCTACGACCAATCTCTGCCTGCCACTGAGTATCTCGCTGTTCAATCGCCGTCGTTACCATCTGACGCATTTGTTCGGGCGTAAGTTGAGGTTCCGAAGGTGTCGAAGGTGCAGGCTCAGAAACAGGCTCAGAGGATTCTCCCTCTACCACTGCTTCCGCGCTTACATCCTCGACTACCTCGGCAATATCAGTCATGGGCTTGGTAGTCTCCTATGCGCTTAATACTGCTTAGACGCACGCTTTTTGGGCGGGGTGCCCGTGGATTTGGACTTGGCTTTGGGCGGCATTCCCTTGGTGCCTGAGGACGCCTTTCGCGGTGAACCAGGTGCTTTACCCATTGGAAATCTCTCCTATTTGAGATAAGGGTGGTCATTAAAAATACTATATGATACTAAGTAAGCGCAACTGCATTTACAATTTTACTTTTTTGTTTAACGAGTTGCATACTCACTCGCTTTTTGAATTGCTGAAAAGGCTTCTATCCATTCCGTACGATTCAGGAGTTTAGAAGGTACAACCACTGGAGAAGGTCCTGAAAGATTTACAAGAACCCAAGGGCCTTTTCCAGATGTAACATTATTTACTACAATTTTCCGCGCAGCCGTTGGAAGTTCATCAGCTACTACTGGAGGCGCGTTCAAATCAAATCTCCTTGATTTCGTTCATCTTCAAGCGCAGCTAAACGATAATTCTCAATACGCTTAATTACTCGGTGAACCCCTTCAACTACCCCACCCTGAACGTTTACCTTTTGTATATCGCCTTCTTTGGCGTCATTCGTAAGCTTAGTTAATTCGCTTTGATGTACGTCAATAAGCTCACTTAACAAATGTTCGAACGCTATATTCGAAACGAAATCTTTACGGGATCGAACGGTTACTCCAGTAGTCATGAAGCGTTCTCCTTATTGATTAATCATTGGCGGGCGGCCTGGTTGAGACGGAATCCCATTTCCTGCTGCGGGCGAAGCACTTACATCACCCATTGCGCCTGCTTGAGCCGAATCCAACTGAGCCACATTGTTCGCTGTAGGTTGGCCTCCAGGCCCAGCCTGGCCTGCTTGATCACCGCCCCCCATTATAGCCTGCATTTGAGCCTGCTGTTGGGCTTGCTGCTTCTGAACCATTTGTGCTTGAGTCATCTGAATGTGTTGAAGATGGGCGGTAAGATTCGGTTTGCCCATTGAAATAAACCCTTGTGAGTTTATATGCTCCATGTGAATACGCAGGTGTTCACCATCGTTATCCGAGGGATGTACGGGGGCCGGTTGACCGATACCGTAAACATGCTGATCCATCTCACCATTCTCTTCAGGTGCATCTTTAGGCACTCCTGAGGATACTGCCTCTCGAGGCCCAATAAACTGTTCAGGATTCGGAAATCCATAAGCGTTGAAAATAAACCGCTCAGCTTCCCAACGGCGTCCCGGGTCCTGATTAATCAACGGAGATACCTGAAGCTGCTGCTGAAGAATCTGAGCCTGTTGCTGACGCATCATAGAAGAATAAAGGCCGTGATTTGCCCCTAAAGTCAGATCGTACTCCCCCCGGAACCAAAGTTCATTTCTTGAGAGTGTCTGAGTTAGAGGCCCTTCGCGGCCTTGAAGTCTTATAATCCGTTCATCAGGCCCGTACTGGAGCTCAGCTTCATACACAAGGTGCGCGAGATCTGAAAATGCCTTGGCATCTCCCGCCATAATCTCTTCAGTACGCGCCATTGCTTCCTGCTGTGTTCCCACAAAACCTGTAGCGTGGCGTGCTGCCGCACCTTTAGTGGGAGAAACACCCAAGAAAAGATCCGTAACTCCTAGAACACGTTCAACGAGCGAGTAAAGAAGCTGCTCTTCTTGGTAATAAAAAGAGGTGACATTCTGCATCTGAGGGAATTGAATGTCACGCACATCATCAACAGGAATACCCTTACCTGGACGCAGCACAATTCGTTCAGGATTAATGGTCGAAGTAGCTCGATAAAAGAAGAATGGCATGTTCGTGGCAAACCCCACGTCCATACGCATGTTGTGAATCGTATCAAGCTCAGAAGACAAGTCTCCAACGATCTCACAGATACCCATCGAAAGACGCCGATTACCGACTGTCTGAAAGTCCAATTCGATCAGAGGCCGACGCCCCATCCACTGCAAGTCCGAAAGAGGAAAACCTCCGATAAGTCGTTTGGGCTCAACTAGATAGAAGAACACGCATTCGATTTCTTCAGGACCATCCGGGCCTTTAACTTCCCAAGGCATAAACCACATAAGGGTTTCAAACTCAGGATTGGCTCTAGCTCGAGGCGAACGAGCAGTTTGCTGTCGATCTCGATTACGCCCTTCAATACGATCCCTTAGACGAGCAGGTGTTTGATTCTGAGCAGATATCTGACCTCCCGAACGATCCTGGGAAGGCATTTGTTCAATCCACTCTTCCTTGGTTTCAGTATCTTCAATGTACGTGTAGGTAGAAGCTTTCTTCTGCCAAATAAGGCTCAAAGGCTCCCAAGAACGAATTCCTAACCAGTCTGCTCCATGAGGATTGTGTTGAGAAACAGGCTGAAGATTAGATCCCTCAAAGGGCTCAATAATATCTTCCCACTCGTGAGGAACTAACAACGGACCATCATATGTTGTTTGGAATTTATACTGAGGCTCGCCCTCTACGAACTTTGGCTTACCGTCAGCATCTTCGAGAATAAGGTCATTCTCATCACGTTCGTAATCTTTAGAGCCTGAAATTCGATAGCGAATTTGATCCTTCGCCCAAGGAACTGAACCCACCGCACGTCCGTGAATACATCGAGTCTTGGATAACCGATGCCAGGCATCTCGAGCATTCATACGTCTAGGTTCAAAATGCCACTTTACAAGGTCAGCCGCATTCCTGGCAACTTCTTCATCATCATCCTCAGTATAATGCCCTGATACTAGAGGTGTTTGCGAAAATAGACCTGAAGTTAGTCTTGTAGCATACGAATCAATCAACCAATAAGGCATTTGAACATGAAGATTAGACGAATCAGGCCAAGGGCCTGACTCAGGTCCTCGAGCGTCTAATGCGCCTCGAAACATTAAATCATAATCTTCGTGTCGTTTTTTCCAGGATTCTCGAGACTCAATCGAATTACGATATAAAGTCTCAATCGTTTCCTCAATCTGTTTTCGCTCTTCTTCTTTCAGAACAAGCGGATCAGGTTCAGGAAACTCAGGAGCAACAGGCACAGAAGCCTCTTCGGATTCTTCAGAACCTACCGGAAGCGGTGGCATCTGAAAATCCGGAAATGCAGAATTAGTCGGAGTTTCGCTCACATAACCCTACTTGGTATCAAGTGGTCCGTATAAAGATACACAATGGGCTCTCAAGAAGCCACCTCTTCTTCGACCCGGGCAAGTACATCTTGTTCACGAATAACTAAATAAGTAGACCCGTCTGAGATAACTTCAGTCCCGGCATACCGATTAATCAAAACTATGTCTCCAGGGACGAAATCTACAGGCACACGAGTTCCTTCATCCGTCAAGGTACCCGGACCCACTGAAATAACCTCAGCAGCATCACCAGTTTCATGAGCTTGTTCTGGAATGAGGATACCTCCAGCAGTTTGTTCATCACCTGTATCAATACGACGAAGCAATACTCGAGTATCCAACAAGCGTACATCTTCCGGTACGAAGGGCATAAATCAATCTCCAAGAGATAAAGTGAGTTGAGAGGCTTCTTCTGCCTCGTTCGGGCCTAAAAGACCCTGTTCAATGAGATAATCCACCACTTGATTCCACACACCAGCAGCACCAAGTGCATAACGCGCAGATTGCTGACGTTCACTAGACCAGCCTTCTTGTTCGCCAACAATTTCCGTAGGTAAAGCATACAACAACAACGCATAACGAAATTGAGTTTGAAAGTCCTCAGGTGTTTCAACTCCAATCGACGGCATAGCAAGTGTCTTCCACCGTGCTAGAGTTTGCTCAGTTTCAGTCCAGTCAATAGAGGAATAGAGCTCAGCTAAGGTCATTAATAGCCTGTAGGATTTCGACGTTTATTCGATTCAAACTTCGTAGGATCAGGAGGAGGTGTACGATCAATGTGAGATCCACGTAGACCATTCAATGCCAGGTATAGCGCGTGGGTGCCGCCAGGATTGTTCGTACGCACACTTTGCATAGTCCGATAAACTGGAAAGTCATCCAAGAACAAAACCTTAGGAATTACCTCACCATCACCACCCACCAGAACCTGGCCTGTTTTCGGATCAAGTGCGGTTTCATTAAGTAGCGCGTTCAATTCAGTTTGTACGGTAGAGTCTGAAACTTCTCTAGGTACGATCCCAGCCACAGTATCAAGAGATACAAAGGAAGCCCACTTAGTACTGGCAACAGCCGCATCAAGTCCATCCGAGTAGAATGAAAGCCCTTCCAAACGCCTAAGATCCTCTACCATAGAATCAGGCATGGTGGGACAAAATACTCTAGACACAAGGTAACGATCCTTAAGAATGCGTATTTGTTCCCATACGTCAGAGGGTGTATCAGTATCAAGGATTTCATCTAGAACCACATAAAAGGATTCAGATTGAGATTGATGGGTGAGAACACGTTGGCCGACTACACAAGCGAACAAAGGGTCAAAGCACACACCAATAGCAGTTCTGACAAATTTTAATTCTAGCTTACGATCTGTGGGAAGTTTAGCGCCGACTAATTCGCTCGCACCTTCATCAGCAAGAGTAGGATGATGAGTCAGCCAGATCATATGAAGATCCTGGCCTTGAGGATAGGTAGCGAGGTGTTGGTTCATCTAGAGATAGGGTTGAACAGGTAGAGAATTTTCCAAGCGCTCTAAACGTTCAATAAATAATCTTAGGACGTGTAGAAGAGGCTCGGTTATATCTTCCCCAGTATTACGAAAAGACTCTACCCACTCAAGGGCGAGTTCAAGATCATCGGGAGGTGCGCTCATGCTATTCCCTCTAATACAAAAGGTGAACGTACGTGTTGTTGAGATGACCATGCAGGATAAGATCCATGACCACTTTCGGACGTTGCTCCCATTAGCGCCATTGCCAATGCGATTACAACATCAATTTTTTTAGTCTGAACAAGCTTGATAATTCTCCAGCCTCGTTCGGTCTGCTTAGCAGAAGCCCAGGAGAAATGTGCACGGAACTCATCATCATTAGGTAGCGCCAACCGATTTTCAGTCAACATCGAATGTAGAGTGTTCGCAGCATTCGTCATCATAGACTGTTGGTTGACTTCAATGAGTCTGTGCCCATGACCAGCAGCCTTGAGTTGTTGGGCCAACGTAACCGCTTGGTAGGGATCGTACCAGAGCCCTGCAACGGGATGGGACGTAAAGAGCTTTAGAAGGACTGGATATACTTGAGTCACAAGATCCACAGGAGGGTGCCAGATTCGATGCCCCCAGATAGCGTAATGTTCGAACGACTCATCAGGGGTTACAGCAACCAGGGCGCAAGTATCACGTTTGGTAGCTACGTCCAGTCCAAGATAAAGTACCGGGTCCAGACGAGATTTGCCAAAGGAATAAAGCCCTTTACCAGTAGCAGTTGGAGCAGCTGCCTTCTCCTGGAGAGACTTAAAATTCATAATAGCGCCATCAAGGCTTTACGTACGATATGCTCAGGAACTCGTTCAAAGTGAAAATCATGCTTGGATGAGAGATTCGAACCTCCGGCACCAATACTTACATGATGTAGCGCGATAGAATGACCAGGCTGCATACCCATGTGAGCCTGACCATTTATGTTCACTGCCCACCAGAGGGTTCCGGTTAACACACGGGTTCCAGAGGCAAAGTTGCGGTCTAAAGTCTCGAGGCGAAATACCTGGGCAGGAAGCTCCTCCAAGCCCTCCCCTTGACCCCGAATCAAATAATACGCCCCAAGCTCTAGATGTCCTTCTTTCGTCGGACTAACTCGGGTTGTAATAAGGTTCATTCAACCGTCCCATCATGGTGGTAGACTCTTCCATCTCGGACCATCCCTCGGTCAGAGTTCGTACGCATCCTACGTCGTCGAAGGTAGAGTAAACGAATACGGTCTGCAAGCTCTTTCCGAACTACATACTTCCAGCCATTACGCCCCCTCGTTGCCCCCACCTTACGCGCTGGAATCTTTCCTGACGCACATCCCTTACGAACCCACCGAACACTAGCGCCAATCAAATCGGCAAGTTCGTCCACACCAAGCTCACCCGGATGAGGTTCGTCCAGGCGAATTATGGGATCTCGCTTCATGCCTTCTTCTATCAACGCGCTAGTCTCTTTTAACGACCTCGGATTCTGCTTTGGAGTGGAGGGGAAGTCCGCACAAAAATTAGGGTCCCAATTTTTCCGCGATCCAAAAAAACCCCCGGGGACCAGGTGGGGCGTCGACTTTTCGAACATAGCCAAGCCAGCGAACATTCGAAGGCGCGCGCGCTCGCTCGCTGGTCTGTTGCTGGTCTGGTGTTCGTTCGCGCTATCTGTCGCGCTCATATGTTCGCTCTCGTTTTGTTCGGAAGAAGTAAAAGGTGTTCGTTCGAACGTTCGGAAGGACCCCCATCTAAAAAACGCCAATGGGTATAGGTCCCTATCGACTTGATACCAAGCCCGAGGAACA
>CEUI01020031.1_pt1 | contig 15436 bp, 27 predicted proteins | sample 531411 | NCBI WGS metagenome assembly CEUI01 (sample SAMEA2622841, study PRJEB7988) | marine metagenome | isolation source: saline water (ENVO:00002010), including
TTATATTCCTTTTTAGTCCTCCCTCACTTCCCAAGAATCTCTGTCTAGCGAGTATTCAAAACTGGTTCCATTAGCGTAATCACCATCCCCATCTTGCGCTTTAGCTAATGCCTGTTCTTCTGATACTGCGCTCACAACAATTTCTTGAGCATGAACTTCTTTAATTGTTACAATATATCTTTTCACTTATATTCCTTTTCCGTAAGGGATTGCTTCTAATCTTTCGATTTCTTTTTGTAGCTTATCAATGTGGTGTTCTTTTACCGCTTCATTCTTCTGCTCTACGGAGTCAAACTCTTTGTAGAGATAGATTGTTTCCAGATGCAAGTCATCTTTGGTAAGGTCTTGAGCCTTGATAATATCTAGCGGGGTTGTACGTCCACTCCACTTATCGGCCAAATTGTTATATGGATTTGTGAGTTGCTTCCACACGCTTTCCTCCATCTGCGCTTTGGATGACCACCAATCATTGCCTATTGTCCGATTGGTTTTCCAAGCGTCAGCTTCCCAAAGCATATACTTGCCAGCACTTCGCCAGTAGGCTTTAGATGCTGGATGAAAAGGATAGTCTCCTACGCTGTAATCAAAGAAAAGACCATGCCCAAGAAAGTCATAACGTGGACTAAACCAATCATTAGAACAGAAATCACACTGTTCAGTAATGCCGAGGTCGGCTCCATAAAATTCTCGCTTCTTTCGTTTCGGGCCAAGAGTTTTCTCGTTGTCGGTTTGGTGTGTGTACCCCTCGAAAGATACAGCCCACTCACCGAGTCTCATGTAGAGCAATTCAGATTCATCTATGCGGAAAGCAGGGATGCCTGTCTCGACTACTTTTTGTGCTTGTTTAGTTGCCATTACTCATTACCTCACAAACAGATTTTACTAGGGCAGTAGCTTCTTCCATGTCTATCATGTTCACATCTAAATACCCATTAAAAATAAGCTCTTGTCTTTCGGGGTCTATTGTTATTCTTAAAACAGGAACATCAGTCCAAGTATAACTGGGGAGGGAACTATATGTACGTTGTTTTGCTTCCCCGCGAATATGGATTGTAGCCTCTGGGTTCTCACTACTAACGTGTCTCATGCGAACAGTGGCGGCATTGTTGGGGAAATTGTTGGTTTGCGTTTTATCAATAACGCTTGACTCACAAATCTTCCCCTCTTTAACTAATCTTTTAACTCTTGAATTAGATTCCCATTTTAAGTTGTTCTTAACAAAGAACTCTGGGAAAACATCTTCCGCTACACGGCGAATTTCTCTTGCATCTTCTTGTAATATATTCATAATCTTATCTTTTTTTAATTTAATTTTTAGTCGCAGATTCCAAACCCTCTGTATTCGCTGGCAACATTCGGCCAATCTTTTTCCACCTTTTTACCATTGACTACGATTGTAATAGGTTTAGTTTCATCTTTCTTGAGTAGTGACACTGTTTCTTTTTTTAGAGTGTTCATGATTTCTTTTTTTTCTTCTTCTTTCATAATTATTAATTTTTATTAATCGAGGTTTGTATTCCCCTCCTCCCCCACTAAAGAAGGGAAGGAGGGGATATGCCCGTTCCCGCCTATTGACTTTCGGGAACAGAAGTCAAATCTACCACATTGACATAATTCGCCAGTTTGCTATCACCGCCACTATCATCACGGTTCATCTTCCATGAGTCCACCAGATGAAGCATTGAATACTTATCCATTACTTCTTCTGTTCGGTTATGGAGGTCGTGTGTTGGTGCATACTTTTTGGTGTCGAGTGGGGAATTATTGCCTCTACCGTAAAGGCTCTCGCTTATATCTTGAGCGGCAGCGATTCCAGCCATCTTGGAGGCTTTAACTGCTTCAAGCAAATCATCAACGAACAACTTCATGATGCTGTCCTCGCTAACGATGCTAGATGACAAACTTTTAAGCCATTCTTTAGCGTGATTACTGTCTAAACCGTAACGCACAAATGGTACTTGCAAGTCTGCGATATGATGAGAGTCCACAAACTTTTGTAACAAATTATCATCCTTTAGCTTTTGCTCAAATTGCTCTTTCAAATATGGGAAAAGGGGTTTCCAATTCTCCTTGCCTTTAATTTTGGAGGCTTTAGATTTTTTGAAACCGTAAACAGTGGGCAAATCTAATCCCATTTTTTCCAAACTCTCTCTGAAGCGATGAAATGAGCGGGGGTCACTCAAATTGCTGTAACTTTCATGTTTCATGCTTTCGTTGTCGCAGCTTTCAATTAAGAATTTATCAATAATAACATAGTAACCAGTTTCATTGTCTAAATCTACATCTACTTGAGTCCAATAATCAGACTTTTTACTGTTCCAATGACTAACGGAATCCATGTTCATAACAAACTCTTTAGAAGTATGCTTTGAATTTTTTTCATAGGTACTTGTGCTACCAGCAGAAGCACCATAGAAATCTTTCATTGGTCGTTTAGGCAATTCAGACATTACCAATATCTCACCATCAAACTGCTGCTCTTTTTTCCAAAGAGTCTCCACGGCAGCAGAAGGGAAAGATAATACAAAAGGCTTTTTGTCTTGCTCAAGGATAAAGGGTAATACGCGACCCATAGTATTACGCATATCTGGCAAATCGTTTTTGATAACAATAGTTCTGGCATCACAATTTATGTAGCCGCCATTGTTCGCCGTTTCAGATTTGTAGCGAGTTGCACGATAACCTTTAGAGTAGGTAGTTAGAACAATGTTTGCTTTCTTGCCAGAACCATCGTCATATTCAGTATCGAAATGGTCGGTAGTAACTTTTTTACCTTTCCACTTTAACTTGTTCTGAATAGTTTCTCGATAAGAATACAAAGGAGAACCATAATTAAATATAGAACCAATAAGGCACTTCACCTCAAAGAGAGATTTGCAATCGTCAAACTTCGCTGCGATTCTATCCCCAATTTGGTTTTTAATTTTGTTTAAAATATTAATTAGACTCTTGCGAGTGCGGTCAGTGTATTGAAGTTTTTCGCGGGACGCTGAAATGTCCAAGTCGCCAATGTTTGCGACAAAAATCAATCCACCAGCAAACAGACAATCCAAACCAGTGTCGCCCTTGAGATTTAGGTCATACTTGTTAATCGGATAACCGATGTTTCCCATCACCGCAACAGTTTCTTCACCCCCATATCGAGATTGTTCTCCCTGTAAAATTTTCCAAGAACCATCTTCAGCTTCTAGTAAGGTTTTTTCATTATACTTAAAACTAGAACAACCCTTGATTACAGGCTTTACATTGAAATGCTTAAACAAATTTTCCGATTTCTCTTTAAACTCGTCAAAATCTCCCGACTTAACAGGTATCACAATTTCAACCCCGTTGTCCTCGTCTGTATCTACCTCCCCAATCTTGGAGATTTGACCAACTTGAGATGGGTCAATAAATGCGTTGTAAATATGTTTCTTACCATCTAAAAAAGAATGAATTACGAAATTATCCCCGTAAGCAAACCCCGCTTTAGAACCAATGCCCAACATACCAGTAACTTCGTTGCTGTTGCGCTTGGTGGATTCACCATAGAAAGCGTAAACGTCATGAATTTCGTCTTGACTCAATGCAGGGCCGAAATCACGAACAATAAAATTGGGGTTTAAGCGGTTAGGCAGCGTAACTTGAATGGGCTTATCGGCACATCCAGCTTCAACGTGTGCATCTACCGCATTGGTGGAATATTCACGAATTACTGCTAGAGTCTTGTCGGAGTAAAGTTGGTCGCGCAGGATTCCAAGAACGTGATGTAATCCAGAGCTTTTGATTCCAAACTGTACGGAATCTTGGACTCCGTTGGTTTGAACTTTCGAGTTGTCAATAGGTTGCTGTTTCATAGTAGACCCTAGCCTACTATTAGACTGAACTCATGTCAAACATTTTTTTTCTTAAAGGTCGCCTTTGAAATATCTGGTAAGAGAAACAGCTTTGAACTCTGCGTCACCGTGCTGTTGCATCCATCTAAATTTTTCTATAACAGACATAGCTTCAAATTCCTCCCTAGTAAGGCCAAATTTCGTGGGGCTTTTCTGTTTGTTTTTCTTTCTGGAGCGATTCATTTGTTATTTTATAGCTTGTGGGTCTACCGAGATAAGTATCTTTTTTCGTTTTAACGAATTTAGAGTCCCTGTCTAGTAACATTTTTGTCTGTGGTAATACACCATTCTTTACACTATTATAGTCTACTTTTTCATATACCCCTACGTTGACTGAAAGGCTTATCTTCTCTTGTTGGTTCTTAAACCATTCTATCCCCTTGGCAACCACTTCCTCTCTAATCCTTCTATTGGCAACTGGTTTTTCTAAATTTGAATATTTAGAAATGTCAACTTCAACAAGAACCTCCCAATCATAACTTTCCACAACAAACTGTCTTATATCTTCAGTCATGGAACATATCTGACCCTTCCTCTCCTTCTATCGCGGTTTCTATAAAAGAATCTTCTATTGACGATTCACGCAAAGTGTCTTTTTCTGGCGAATCCATGAACTGATTATACGCCTTCTTGTGGGCCTCCTCTCTTGAATCTGCTTTTACTGTAACAAACTTATACGCCTTATACAAAACCTTCACTTCAAACTCTGGCTTCTCGTAATCCAACGCAGTTTTCATAAGAAAAAATATCGCATACGACCCTTTTATTTGCAAATATTGTGTTCCTATTTGCCCCAGCCCCCTATTCTCTTAATTTCTAAAAGAATACAAGCCAATATGGTCGCAAAAAAATAATAAACAGTCAGGATAGCGATTACAGAATAATCTCTAATCTTATTTAACATAAGTTATTTGACTCAAGAACACTCAACTTTACTCCAATCTGTATAAGGCTTGTCTGCGACCCACTCAATTTGTCTGCCTGTGTCGCCATTAAACCAATAATGAGCTATTTGTATTTCTGTTTCTTTCCCGTCTTTTACTATTTGCATCGCGTCATCATAAACAGGCAGTTCTCTATTGATGTAATAAATATCGTAAATAGAATCTACGATACCACCGTCATCTTTAGCTCTAACATGACAATCAATGAAATCTTGAGCTTCTTCAAGTGTCGCAAAATGCAGCTTACCCCCGTCCATCCAACCGCAGTAGACAGACGTATCTTCTTCCTCGAAAGTCATATACTCTCTTTGGTAAGCAAAGCTGCCTCTGGTATTCTGGCTGAATACCCATTCCCCTTGCTCTCTTTCAAAACAGTAAACCCTGTAATCCCAACGATAGCCCGTCTTTCCAACCTCGCCCTTTTCGCCTTTGGGGTCATGCTCTTTTTCTTCGTATTTACAGGTAACAGTCCAAGTGGCTAATGCCGCAGAGGGTACTGCCGCTTTAATAAAATCTCGTCTATTCATGATATAATAAATAATAAACTATGGTTTAAAAAAATTCAACGACTTATGAACGGGTATCTTTTATACCCCCACCAAGCATTTCTTAAAACGCATTCTAAATGGGATACATCTCTCCATTTTCCTTCTTTCTTTAGGTGCTGAATTTTTTCTTCTGTTCGTCTCACTTTGCTACAAAAATCCTTGCGTCTTGAGTAAGGGGGGATATGTCGGGGTCTTAACCCGTTTCGGGAAGCAGACATCATGATAAATGCTCCTTTATTTGGCCCGTAGTTGTTCCTCCTAGATACCATACTTGACAACTAAATTTATTTTGAACGGGATAATCCATCACGTTTTGAATCATAAACAAACTATTAAGAATTTCTTTGTCGTTGTTCAATCTTGTAAAAATACATTCTATCCTTGTGTCGCCATCCTCTACTAATTTGTATATTATTTCTGGATTTACGTTGACCAATCCACCCACCACTCTTTCTACATATTTTTTTGATACCTTCGGGCTTTTGGTCATTTTAATTGACTCTAAATTTTCTCCTTTATCAGCTACTCCATTTAACAATAAGTAATAAACCCAATTATCATGTAGTGAATCTAATTTTTCATAGAACAATTCAGAAGCATCACCGTTGAATATGAATCTCTCTAGTTTCACGTTTTCTTATTTGAAGCTGTCGCTCCAACTTTTTCTTTTCATGAAGAAGCGAATTTATTTGCTTCTCTATTTTGGAAATTTTATTTCCGATTAACTTTTCAGTGGTCATTTTTATTTATTAAAAATAATTAATTACCATAAGAAGGTTTTCTGTGCAATTCTGAAGGCAAAAGTTCATGAAACTGCCATTCTTGTTTTTGAGATTCACCTCCATGACTTTTTTTGCTGTCTCCTTCTTGTTTATTTCCCTGAATACTCTTAACCGCTTTCAATCTACCTTTAGCTATTTGCCCACCCTTTAGTTTGGGCATGACTTCCTTTTCTAGCTGTTCATGTAGTTTCCTGCTGTAAGGCAAGCCGTATAAGCGCGGCTCAAGAGCTTTACTTTGATAACCGAAAAAATCAAGAAATGAGCCATCTTCGGAATCAGCCGCAGACTCCAAGAGTAAGTAAATGTTTCCCTTCGTGTTTAATATCTTATTTGGCTCTTTTACTATAACCCAGTGAATATTTACTATTTCGGGCATATCTTCGGAGTTAGCAGCCCAACCCAAAAAGGAGTGCATAGCGAACCAAAATATAATTGTGAAAGCGCAAAAGGTGCTAATCAAAAATGTTTTTATATACCATCTTAATTTAGACTCTATTAGTAACCAGAAAGATATACCCCCCAAAATCAAAAGCAAAACTGGTAAAGCTGTGTTCATATTAAAAGTCCTTTAATCTGGCTGGAAGTTCATTTATTTCTAAAATATTTGCGGAATTATCTGTTTTAAATCTAAACGCCGTCTTTTCTTCCCCGCTGTGCGTGAAAACCCTTTCCTTAACTACTATCTCTTTAAATGGTTTTATTTGTATTAACCTTATAGTGGCTTTGATTGGTTCTGTGTCTGGCTTCGCGTAAACATGAACATTGACTATGTTTTCTCCCTCAGTAACTCCTCTGAAAGATACTATTTCTTCGTTTTTATTTATCACTTTGCCTTTATTTTCTGGCAAGCTATTATTTCTGGCCTTACCTAACGCATCGTGATCCAAACTAACTAGGCTTCCGTTACCGCCCTCTCTCCGATTAAAACTAATTAAATGACCAGAGGCAGACTTAACATAAATGTCTAGGTCGTCATTGCTCTCTCCGTCCCAAGTAAGAATAACTTGGTAAATTGTATTTGGAGGTCGCATCTTCTTCTTGTCGTCCTCCGTTTTAAGAAGAAACAAAATCGCAACCAACATCAACAAGCAACAGAACAGTGTGTCAATGAAGGGTCTGAATGTAAAATATTTTCTTTTCATTCCTCTAGTTCTGATTTCAACATCATAAGTTGAATCTGTAATAAAAGGCTAAAAACAATTCCGCAAATGGTAGTATAGAAGGCGGTGTTCAATCCGTGTTTTAATCCTGCTACTATTTGGCTGACTTCGGATGAACCTGAAAGGCTACCTTGAGTTGCGATACAAAGACCTATAATAGTCCCAAGCAATCCTAAAGAGAAAAAATGTTCAGCACAAAACCATCCTATTTCTGATTTTTTTCTTAAAACCTTTTTGTCTTTTTCACGAGCCACATCAGCATGGAAAGATAAATGACCAATCAAAAGCGTAAGGCCGACATATAATGCCATGATGACTATTGTTAAATGAGATGCGTCATTTTTTATCATCACAGAAAAAGCATCTTTCTGCTCTGCGAAATAAATTGCTGTAAATAAAACAGAATTTAACAAGAACCATTTAACAAAAGGAGTCATATCTAAATATTATAGGGAGTTTTGCGGTTGGTGACGAATTATTTTAATATGTTTACACTGGGTTAGGTTAATAGTAGTCTTTTTTAGCTATACAATACATTAGACTTTCAAAAGTTTTTTCTATTTCTCTATCTGTATTAAGTGCAATTTTAGGATTTCCAACTTCGAAATTTTCCACATGATATTCTTTTCTTAATTCCCTAGATGAAGTCAATAAAATTTCCAGAACTTGCCCAGAATTATTTTTCTTCAATTCGTCCCTGAGATATTTATATGGATTAACTAAAGTTAAAACTACATCACCTTCTTGCGTCTTATTTAAATAGGTGGCAACAGCGTTTGCAGATTTAATATTTTCCTCGCGTCCATCTTTGTTATAACTACTATTTGAAAACAAAGCCCTAAACTCATCACCATCAATATGAAAAGTAGTCAATTTTGCTGCGGCGAGCATCCTGCCTAAAACAGTTTTGCCCGACGCTGGCTGCCCGTACAATAAATAAATCATTAAAATGTTCCCGAACTCGGCAAATTATTCCACCTGCTCTGAAAATCTGATTCTCTGTTCTTGATGATCCAGTTATGGAGGGTACTGCTGCCGTGTCCATACCCGTAAGGTAATTGGCGATAATCTTTAGTTTGTATTTCTGGAGGTTCACCCCAATTTGCGGGAAAAGGTTTTCCGCTGGGGCTATAATGTATAGTCGGTTCACAGGCAGGACAGCAACATCCGGTGACAAAAAACACCACCAGAGTCGCAATAATTGCGCCCCAAAGCCAAAAAGGAATTATTCTAGGATAGTCTTTCATTTTATTACCAAATTCTAAATTTACCTCTTATTATATCTACAAACATTTTAATATCACAAATTTTTGCTTTCAGAAAGGGCATTTTACAGAAAGAAGGCTTATTTCCTTTGGGGCCAAATAGTAAATGTCCACCCACCGCAAATGGATATACAACAAAAGGAGTAATTGATAATTGTATCCAGCTTATTAGACTTGGCCACTCAATAAGTCTACATATAGACCAAACAAGATATGCTATCGTTACAATCTGCCCAATGAAGTGCATTAGTTTAACTTTAGGTTCAGAGTGGTCGTTTAAATATTGTTCATAGTATTTATTCATTGTCTTTATTTAATTTTTTGTTTTCTTGTCTCTTTTCTGTAAGCAAATGTTGCTTCTTGATCTTCTAACCATTGAAGTAGGTTTTCATTATCAATAGAAAAACCGTTTTTAATATATTTCAATAGCCTTCTATTATTTCCTCTGGGGAATGCGTCTTGTATGGAATTTCTAACTAATATTTTATTTGTTATGTGATGCTCAAAGTCAGGATGACAGATAAATTCATGATTACTGTCAAGGGAAGCCATCTCTACGGTAAAGTCAAACCAACTGATACACTCCTCTGGGGTGGAAGCGCATCTACCTCGCGTGTTTTCTCTCCCATCCCAACAGCCAATATCCATAGAACGGTAAGCGTATTCGTTCCCTTGAGCTAGATAAGAATATTTTTCGGGTACGGCTCCATTGGTTAAATTAAATTTAGCCCCTTGATTGCGAGGCAGCAATTTAACAGTTTTAAATCCTTGCTCTACAAGATATTGAACCGCTTTATTCTTTGCCGCCGTGTTAACAAAAAATATGTCTACGTCTTTTGCCGTAACTCCACCTGTTATAAAATAATCCCTTATTGCTCCACTAGCTATCCAAAAATATTCAGAACCAGACTCCTTAATTAAATCAATAAAAGGCTTCAAATGATTTTTTAGTCCTTCAACATTCATCGTTTTAACTTTATTTCAATCATTGTCATTCGCGGGGCCATTCTAAGTTCCCATTTTCCCTTTGAAAATTCTCTTACCCTCTGGAACCCGTTCTCGTCCAAAATTTTATCAAAATGATCAATGTTATAAGTAGTTGACATATTATCGCTATATTTATACGGCCTGTCTTTATACCAAGGTATATTTTGCTCTTTTGCTTTCTCCCAAGTTTCGTGTTCTGTGTTTTTCGACAACTTGACAGACACCACAAAACGACCATCTTCAGCTAGACAACTTTTAAGGTTTTTTAAGCAATGTATAAATTGATCCGGACTGCAATAAGTAAATACTGCATGAGATAAAACAAAATTAAATTTTCTGTGAAACGAATCGATCTCGAAACCACTACCAAAAACAAAATTTGGCTTTTTTAGTTTTACCATAGAATCTGATAACTCCCATTCTAAGCCGTCTCTAACATATTTTTCTTCCGGTTCAATGCCGCAGTAATTTTCTGGCTCAAGAAAAGGTATCAAGTGTCTGCCCACCCTGAGTGAGCCGCAGCCTATGTCTAATAAGACATCTTCAGCTTTTAAACCAAACTTATTCACGCAATTCAAAAAAACACCTGCACCATTTTTGTAATAATCCCATTCCTTACATACAAATGCTTTATAGTTTAAGTCCGGAACCTTGGCTGAACTCAATGTTTTGAATCTTCTGGTTAAAAATTTATCATATTTGCGACAGTCAACATCCTTTTCTAGTCGTTCTCTTGTAGCTTCTGATACTTCTCCCGAATCGTAATAAAATTGGTATCCTTTGCTCCTGCTGGTATTCTTTTTTTCCGCTGGGACATACTCGTGGTGAAAATAATTTAATAAAAAATTTTTAAAATTATCATCGTTAAACTCTTTTACATAGCTTATTTCGTCTATATAATCCGGTAAAACCCACAAATTACGAGCATCCTCGTCATCCAGAAAAAAGTTAATAAAAGTATCTAACGAAACCTTTTGTGGGTCTGTCTGGCCCGACATAGATTCTATTTCTCTTTTTAGTGGGTTCGCCAAATCTTCTGAACCATGTTTGCTTTTTTGGCTTTTCGACCAAAAATAAAGAGAACAAATAATATCTCTAGGGTCGCGCAAAAATGTAAAGGTAAACCAACCATTGTCCTTGAAAGCTTTAACTGTTTCAGCACACCAATTAATATGGTGGTTATGAGCAAACCCAGACTTAATATCTTTAACGGCTATCTCTAGTAATTCTTTTTTTGACCAATCTCGATGAAACCTTCTTTTTGTCTTGCTTCCGCTAAAATCCCACCAAGAATTATATTGAGGCACGTTTGGTATAACGATATTTCGCATATACTTTTGAGTATATACGCCAGCGCATTTACCAAAATGGATAAAAGCTATTTTCTTAGGAGCATACCTCCAAAGGCCCGTATCTGAGTCTAATTCGCCCCCATCAATTACTGATTTGGGTGTCATCTCGCACTAATTTACACCCTGTTTGCCGATCATCTATGAGCGACAAGTAGATTTGTCGATCATTTTCGATGATTTTTGAGCGGCTTTGAGGTTTTTCTGTATTTAATGCCTCCGTAGTGCTTTCTGGCGTCTCTAATTTGGCTTGGCGTTTTATTTGGTAAAAAAAGATTATTAAGTTGGGGGGCGTTATATTCTGAGCCGTATTTTTGAAGAATTGATATTTCCTCGTCGCTCCATTTTCTGCCTTTTTTAAGCCCCATATCCATCTTTTTAGAACGCACTTGCTCTACCGTTTTGTTAGGGAAGAATTTCTGTTGAAGCTCTTTTTGATTGTAGTCTTTCCAATGTTTTAGCAGCAAGAGCTTTTCTTCTTCAGACCATTTTTGCTGCGGCCACCATGTTTTCTTTAGTCCCATAGCATAACGCTTAGACGCTATTTGATTGGGGGTATATCCATCCAGCATCCCCTTGCTTAACTCAACATCTGTCAGACTTTTCCAATTATTTTTTATTATTTCTTCTTCTTCCTCAGACCAAGATGCTTTTTTTCTTGTGCTTTTAACTCTATAATTGCGAGGTATTGAGGCGCGACCAGTTACTTCGTCAACTTCCTCGTCAAATTTAAAATTGTCAATAACCTCCTGAAGTGCTTTATCCAACAAATCCATACTAAGAGTATGGCATGACACTAAAAACGGCTCAAGTTTTATTAAAGCACTCCTTAAAAATATTTATCGCCACGAATTTCAAATTTTTCCATTCTTTTAACCTTCTCAAAGTATAAGGAAGCCAACTTTCGCCAAAGGGAACATATATCCTAACTGTATGACCTTTATACTTAAAACTCTCCTGCAAATCTCTGCGTATTCCATAAAGAAACTCATAATCAAAATAACCGGCATTGGGTAGTAGTTCTTCTATATCTTCGAGCAACTCTACGTCATGTGTTCCTACCGCTGGGCGGTTTGAGCCTTCTTTGTACAGGGTATAAGCGTTAGAAAAAAAATTTGCACCAATATCAAATTTTGTTTGAAAAGATATGTTTTCTTTTTCTTTGTAAGCTCCTTTTACTAATCTTACAGACACATTGTTATTTATTAATATTTTTAAATCTTCTTTAGTTCTACGCAAGTTAGCTTGAATTGCGACTCCTACATTGCCGTATTTTTTGTTTAATGATATAGCTTGATTTATGGTCATATGCGTGACCCTAGAATCTTCCATGTCTAATCGAATAGTATGCCCAAATTTTTTAGCGCGTCTTGCTATTCTGCTTAAATTTTGATAAGAAATAATAGGCTCAATTAAAAGGCCAAGTTGAGAAGGTTTAATTGAAATGTCTATTTTTTTGCGCTGATAGTATTTAATAATTTTAAGGTACTGCGCTGTCGCCTTCCTGCAATCTTCTATAGAAGAACTTAATTCACCAACGTAATCTATTGAAACTTCGTATCCTTCATCTAATAATTTCTGTATCTTTGGCTTCGCTGAGTCAAAATCATGACCAGCAATAAACCTTTTTGCTAATGGATACAAGATTTTCATTCGTCAGAGTTGTAAAAATAGTAAGCACTATTACCGTAGGTTCTATCTACGTCCTCAGATGTCATCTGATCGGAAAATATTTTTATTTTAGGTACGTTTTCTTTGTCGTAAGGAACAATAAAATCTGGGTTATGCCATCTCAATAAATTATTTGGGGGAATACAAAAATTCCCATCATCCAGAGCTATAAAGTGATAACATTTACTGTCTTGGTCATTGGAGTAGCCTAGATTTAGTTCGTTTAAGTCTCCTTCGTAATCGTCAATCGTAGTTAGATATTTTCCGCTTCGCCAAATTTTATCCCTACAATGAACATCAACTCTTTTATTCTGCAAAAAGGCAAAAGTTGTAACAGCTATGTTATTTGATTGACAATCCCAAGTCTGAAGTATTGAAAGCCTTTTTTCTTCTTCGTTAGATATAATGTCAAAATCTTTTTTGTGACAGAAAGCGGAAATGGGCATCATCCAGAAATTTGCCCCAAAATTAGATTGAAAATGAAAATGCATTGGTCTATTAAGCATAGACTTACATCCAAAAATATAACCCTCAGTTAAACCGCCATCGTCTTCCGAAAAAATATATTTATTTCTTATAAAGCATTGAACATAGGGTAAGTTAGCATTTAGCTGTGCCATCTTTTAATTGTTTCTTTAAGCTAATTATCTCTTTCCTTAATTTTTGCTCGGACATCAAAGCTCTTAAATGATTTTTGCTAAACTTTCTCCATTCTGGAAGAAAATCGTCCTCAAAGCTTATCATCCCATCGTTCTCTAGGGACTTTACATACATCATGCCCTCGTTGTAAGAGCCTCTAAAAGCCTCCTCGCCGTCAATAACTATAACATAAGTGGAGGGAGAAGTGCCGTGATCCCAATATTTTTTCATTTACCCTAATTAATATTTTTTATTTTTTATAAACCCACTTATTTAAACAAACCCTCAAAACACCAAGGGAAATGACAATCATTACCCCAAAAATAATCAAGCCGACAGGAAAATCTGAATTATTAGAAGCTATATCTATTGGGTCTAATGGGGGATTCGTGACTTGGTTTGTGGGTGGTTCTCCCGCTTCTCCACTACCGCCAATCCCAATGGTTTCTCCAATCGCTTTTACTACTTTACAGCCAGTGCAGGTAACAAAACAGACGCAAAAGAATAGAAACCACCCTAGAGTTTTCATTTCTTTTAATTACACTAAAGTTTTTCTACCCAAGTCCCATTTTTTTCCTCATATTTGTCAAAATCATCATCTTCTTTTTTGCCCCAAAACTCAAAGAAATTACCCACCGCTCTATAAATATCTTCAGCAAGTAATTCTCTTGCTACTTCTGAATCCAAATTAATTTGGGTTCCTTGGTATTTTTCTAACACTTTAAGTATTATTCTTTTCATAATATAATTGGTAAATTAATGTTGCAATAGCAATATCCTCAATGGCAACTCCTGTTGAGTCAAAGACAGACAGCCCTCTCTCTAGCTGCATTGCATCGTGATGTTTAATTACATCGTACAAAGACTTGATATCTAAATATGGCCATTCACTATATTGAAGTTCGCCAGAATGTTTCGCCTGAACAGAGTCATCGCAGATAATATCTGCTGCGCCGTCAATCACATTTGTCATTAACTCTCGCTTGCCCACAGCGTCAGCCCCAACTGCATTAATATGACAATTATTTGGGATATCAAAAATATCAAGATAGGCCTCAGTTGAGGGAGTAAGGGTAGTAATAATATGTGCATCTTTAACCGCTTCTTTTACTGATTTGTTCCGCCCCCAAGCTCTACAAAGATTTTGACTACCTAACCAATTAAATAAATCCTTTTGAGTTTTTTCGTTTTTGTCGTAAAGCTGAATATCCATCTTCGTGTGGCTAAAGATAGCTTCATAAGCCTCAATATGATATTTAGCTTGTAATCCACAACCAATGAAGGCAAAACCTTCTGCCTCTGGAGCGCAATATTTGGCAGCAATGGCTGAAGTAGCGGCAGTTCTGTATGCCGTCAGCGTCGTGCAATCCATTGCTAACAATGGAAGCCCCGTAAACCTATCATTTAAAATCAAAGTCCCAATAGTTGTGGGAAGCTTTTTGCCCATTGGATTGTCGCCTTTGGGGTTATTCGGAAACACTCCAATCCATTTTAAAGCAGCATAGCCGCCTAATGCTGCTGGCATGGCCCTATAATCCCCAGCGTTACCTGCTTTAAGGTAAACTTTAGGAACCATGTCTGCTGTTGGGTCAACGAATGCAGATTCAATGGACTCTATTATTTGATCCCATTTATTTTCCAGTAATTTGGAAACTTCTCCATCTTCTAAGTATATCATTTTTCTTCTGGACGCTTATTTACGCGATGCAAAGACCAATCGGCTTTTTCTCCCCAACGAGAAGTCACCCACTCGCAAGCTACGGCCCTAACCTCGTCTTCATTTTCGCCATGAAAAACGCGAGAATCCACCTTGTCTCCATCTCTATAAAATATTGCCACCCATTCTTTCATTATGTATTTCTGCCAAAAACTTCATTTGATTGTTGAGTTACTTTTACGAAAGTAGCGCACTTAGGCATATCTTTCAATTTCTTAGCTCCAATATAAGTGCAAGCGGAGCGTAAGCCGCCTAGAATACTTTCTACAGTATCCTTAATTGGCCCACGGTGTTTTATTCTTATCGTTTTCCCTTCTGAAGAACGATAACTTGCAACTCCACCGTGGTATTTATTCATAGCCGTGTCAGAACTCATTCCGTAAAATGTCTTATATTTTTCTCCATCTACTTCTTCTTCCTGCCCCGCTGATTCAGTATGACCAGCCAACATGCCGCCCAGCATAACAAAATCAGCACCAGCACAAAAGGCTTTGGCCAC
>CEUI01021889.1_pt1 | contig 15436 bp, 21 predicted proteins | sample 531411 | NCBI WGS metagenome assembly CEUI01 (sample SAMEA2622841, study PRJEB7988) | marine metagenome | isolation source: saline water (ENVO:00002010), including
ATGTTCCTCTTACGTCAAAACAGTAAGTCGTGTTGTGCCCTGTAAAAGTAATTAAATAAAAACTTTCTTCAGGAAAATAAATAGACTTGTAAAACTCTGTTTCTGACTTTATTAAAGAAATAATGTCCTTAGTAATCGTACCGGAAAGACTGCTGATTGGCATAGACTTTTCTTGTATTGTTCTGCCCAGACTCTTAAGACCTGTGTGGGACAAAAACAAAACGTCTGTGCCAGTAAACTGCACTGTGTCTCTACCTACACAACCTACACCGGATATAGTGTCTGCTAAAGCCATAGAAGCAGGAGCAGTCGCACCTGAGTAAACAACAATACTGTGCTTACCAAAGATAATTAAAGAGTCGTTGTGCGAAGCAAGAGCTACAATTTCGTCACGACCGTCAGGCCATACTTTAGAAATGTCTATAGACCCTGAAGACCCTCCTGTCCAAATGTGGCCGGACAACAGGTCAGACCAGTACACAGTTGACTTGTCGGTACTAAAGTCTGCTGTCCACAGCCTACCATAAGCTGCTAGTACCTCATTACCGTACATCGCAGAAGTAAGTCCTGAAGCACTGTTGACTGAACTTAGCGTAACTACATTACTGTTAGCACCACCAGACGTTCCTGACGCTATAGTGTTGTAAATAAGCGGCTGGTATCCTCTTTGAAAGAAGTAAGTGCTGTTGTTAAAGTTAACCATTTTCCAGTCGTCAGCAGAAATGCTGTAGCCGCCCGGTGTCTCATCAGCCAGTGTCGCAGTACCACTGAGTATTTTGTTATTACCGACAGAAAAGACTTTAGTAGTTCCACTGTCGTTTACAAATTCTTTAATCGCCCTCAGCTTTCCACTACCTAACGCTGTTTTGTTTGTGGTGGTAACGTTGAGTCCTTTTCTGGCCGCAATACGTCCTCGCTGGTCAATGACAGCGTTGTCTGCAACTTCAGCAAAAGACGGGTCTTGAGCTAACGGGGCGTCTTCGGTGTTTATACCTTTGAAACCCGGAGCAACAAGATTTATGCTTTTTAGTTCTTGTGCCATATAAACCTCAAGGCGTAAAGAAGATAAGTTCTTCTGGGTGTCTGCCTGCGTCGTGTGCAACGGCGTCAGACAGGTACTTGTTCGCTATCTGGAAGTATTCTGCGGTAGAAGTTCCTCCAGTTTCTCCTCTTTCTCTTACAGCAAAAGCAACTGCTAGTTGTACGACAGGGTTTTCAGGGACGCTTAATGTGTCTGAGTCGGCGCTAAGAACACCATTTCTTTTTACACTGTCAAAACGCAAAGCATAAACAGCGTCTGGTTTAGGGTAGACATCAATAGTCATGTCTCCATTAGAGTCTGTTCCTGCGTAAGTGTAGTATTCAGGAGCGCCACTAGCGGGTGTCCCTACGTAAAATTTATCGTCAAACCAGTTGTTAGTTCTATATTCCATGTTTAAGTTTGACGTGTCGTTTATAACATTCAGTTCTTTTATTTTGTCTCCACTTCCTGTTAACGAGTAATTGTACGTACCGTCAACGGTGTTAATGGCTAATGTTGTTCTAAGGGCCGACCAATCCCAGGCACTTTCTACGAGGTCTTTGGCGTCGTTCACAAGGTCGCCAATCAGCTTACTGTAAGAGTCTGCTTGAACCGTGGCGACTTCGTTTTCTCTGAGTCTTCTCAGGACACCGTTAACTAAATTTAAATAAGTCATCAAATCATTCCTTTAACCTATAAAAGTCTTAAATAGACTGTCTTGTTCTTCTGAAGTCTCTTCGTACAGCACCTTGTTTAATGACGTAATGGCCGCGTCTTCTGCTCCCGAATAAGGGTTAAAGGGCAAAATAGCTTGTTGTGGGGTGTAGTCTACCTGCACAAAAGGAGGCAAAGCGTAATTAATTCCTCCAGCGAGGTTTACAGATTGTGGGCTAAACATACCACCACCACCACCACCGCCGCTAGTGGGGGGAGGAGGCGCGTCAACACACTCCCCTGTCTCTGGGTCTTTTACCTGTCCTGCGGGACACGTTCCCGAAGGCGGAAGTCCGTCAGGTACACAGCTCTTACCGTCTGCGCTTTTAGTAAAGCCAGCGTTACAAACACAGTCATCTAAGTTTTTGTCCCAAGTGGCGTTTGCAGGGCATTGAGGAGTAACAGGATCACCACCGCCATCAATAAGTTGACAAACTAGTTCTCCGTTTTCTCCTACATTTTCATAACCATCTTTACAAACACAGTCCTTTGCTTCGTCGCTCCACACAGTGTTTGGTAAAGTGCACTGAGGAGTTGTGTCGTCAGGTTTACAAAACGGTACTCCTGTCTCTCCATCTCTGGCAAAAGTATAGCCAGTGTTACAAACACATTCATCTGAGTCTGGGTCATACGTTCCATTTTCACAAGCTGGGTCATCGTCACCGCCACCACCGTCATCTTTTTTAAGTACACAGCTCTTACCGTCTTCGCTAAGTTGCTCCGTAGTTTCATCACAGACAACTTTTTCACAGCTTTTACCATCAGCGCTTTCTACCCAACCAAAGTTACACTCACACCTTTCTAAAGTTTTGTTATACGTTCCATTTTCACAAGCTGGGTCATCGTCACCGCCACCACCGTCATCTGTTATACAGCCCCCTTCACCGTTGTTTGCTAACGGATCCCACCTACCGCCTCTTTGTGCACACACTTGTTGTGGATCAACAGGAGGAAGAGTACATTGACCATTTTCCCATGTACCACCTCTTGCTAAACACTTTGCTTTTTTCTCATCCTCAGGAACAAAAACACATTTTTCTCCGTCCCAGTCATTCCCTTCAGCTAGACACTCTTCTTCTGTTTTTTCTGGAGGAGGAACAACATCCTCAGTTACTTCCTTAGGTTCTGCTTCTTTACAACTCTTAGTTGTGTCGTCCCAAATATGCGTTCCAGTAGCGTTACACTTTTCTTCGGTGTCCAGCTCAGAAAGAGTAAGAAGTCCACTTTGACGTGCAAGCTCTTCAGATTGTTTTATAAAATCTTTAAACCACTCATCTTCAAACCACGGGTATCTGCCTATTAACCATTTTTTTAGCAGGTCAGCAAATAAACCTTCTCCTTTTTTGATACCTTCAAATACAGTTCCGTCTTCTATGCCTTCTATAATTGTTTTTGCTTCGTCTAAAATAGCTTTAGGAGTTTTTAAAATGTCTGCAAAAACACCACCGACTCTTTCTAACACGTCACCCGGCGTACTCCACTTTCCGGCCTTCCTTAAGTATATTTTTCCTCCCCCAACACCAAGAGTTTCAAGCAACGGCCCGATAACTGGCAGCTCAAGGTGGAGCGTAATATATATGTCATCGTTTCCAGAGTTAGGGTTGTCAGGGTCTCCTATTGTAATAGAAACGCCAGTACCGCGTTCCCACTTAGGCATGGGAGAGTCCGGTATGTCTATCGGGATGGAGCCGCCCGGCTGTCCCATAGTACGGCTTCCAAACCCTTCGTAGACTGGTGTTACAGCTTTACGAAAAGCCTCTATCTCTTCTTCAGGTACGCCACGCTCTTCTAATTGTGTTATTATCTGATTAAAAGCTTCGTCCAGAGCTTCTACATTTGCTCTTAAAGACTCATTAAACTTGTCAGAAGGAGGAGGAACTGTGCCGTTTTGTAAGTCGTCGTCTCCGTCAGTTAAATCAGGGTCTGGGTCTAAAGAACCTTCTTCTTGTGCTTCTGCCTGTCTTCTCCTGTTTTCTTCTTCTACAGCATATAGATATATACTGTAAAAATCATCTATACTAAGCGGTGACGAAACAGGAGAAAGTTCATATTTATTAAACCAATCGTTAATTCTAAGCCAGTCTTGATTATTTACTTCAAGGGTTGTTTGATATGGTCTGAGACTTCTAACAAGACGAATAATAAAGTCTTTTATAGATTGAGGAGTTATAGAATAAGAAGTTGGCATTTTACAGTAAAGTCGTGGTTAAGATTGTGGCGGTACAAGTAACTGCCGTACCGACAAAGAGCCACGCTAACTTTTCCCAACGAGCAGCATGAGTGTCTGTTGCTTTTTTTAGTTCTTTTAGTTCTACCATTGCTTCGGACCACCGCTCACCACATTCTTTTTCGTGTCTTGCAATACGTTCTAAAGCTTGTACAGCTAAATCTATAGCGTAGCTTGGTTTATCAAAGTCGTTACTCACTACTTCCTTCTCCATATTCTTACGCCGTATATCGCAGCAAAAATTACAAGAATAAGCCACTGATACCAGTCAGGAGTAAGCGCCAAAGCATTAAACCCCTTTTCAACGTACACAACAGTGTAAGGAATAAAACAAAGCCAGAGAGGAATCAGCAAAGTCACAAGGACAGCTTCGTCTTTCCAACCAGAGTTTTTAATTTGTTCTATTTCCCAGCTATTGTCTAGCTCTTGTCCTCTGGCGAGCATGTCCATTTTAGTTTTGTGTCTTAGTTCTTCTATCTCTAGCTTTCGTACTTTTTCTACGTGCTTTCTTTCAGAGCGATTGTCTACAGCTTCAACGACTTTACTTCCAAAGCCGCCTAGTATGTTAGTAATAAAAGACATTAAACTTTAAATTTGTTTTGCGGTTGCCGGTTCAGGTGCAGCCTCTACCGCTGCTTCTGTTGTTTCTGTCTTTAGTTCTTCTGGTGTTTCTTCTTCTTCTTTGGCTGACCAAAAGTTGCTTTTCTTTTCTGTTTCCTGCGGGACAATCCAAAATTCAGGAGTCTTCACAGTTTCCCAAGCCATCAAAAACCAGTCTCGTATAGCTTCAAATATAGTTTTCATCTAGTAAATTCTCCTGTGTTTTACATACGAAAAAGAATAAAAAAAGCTACTGCACCTAACGCGCCAACAAGACCGACGAGTAAGACTGTTTCCAGCATCTTTTGTAATTCTTTTTCTTTTTCTCTTTGTTTTCTTTTCATGGCTGAAATTCTTTTTTCGTGTTCTAGTTTACTTTCTTCAACACGAGCCATTATTTCAGCGTAGTCACCAGCCAACCCTGCAATAAGCATTGCGTCCTTTAAATTGCGGTGAAAGGTAGCTAAGTTTTTTTTACATATTTGAATTTGTATGCTGTCTTCAACTGTAAGTCTACCAAGGTTTTCTTTTTCTGTCTTTAAAACTTGATCGTTAGCTTTGGAAAACCTTGCGATTACACTACCAAGCTGAGACGCTGCATCAGCAGACTCATTAAGCGCACCTACTGCTTCCGAAACACCTTTAATTAATGCGACACATCCCGCGACTTCTGCTAACACTCACGTCATTCCTTAAAGTTCTTCTGGACGCATAAGACGAATACCTCTTTTGAACGCTGCTACACGATCAGCGGTAAAAATATTTTCAGCTACACAGGCTGTCATAACATTGTCAAAACGTGTACTATTTACGTCCACTAATGAATCTCTATGAGACATTAACAATGCTGTATCAGCAATGATTTGGGTGGAGCTTCTGAACAATGCACACATCTCAGTTTCCGTCAGGATATTTAAAAACATAGAGGCAGGAAATACAGGACGGCCTCCTTCATTAGCATTTGCGGTTGTGTATTTTCTAATATCCATCTCATAGTATCCCGTAGTAAACAGCCATTTCATCTATAAAATTATGAAATGCCGCACGTTCAAATTCAACACCTGCCATCTGATACCCACTTCCGGGGCAGAAAAAACGATAATTACCTAGCCAATGCTGCGGCGAGTAACCCCCTCCACTAGACTGGAACATTATTGGACAGTCTTTCCCAAAAGGAATTTCAACGGCAAATTTACCAGTAGTAAGATTAAGTAAATTCCCCGTATGAAAATCTTGAATGTTATTCCAGCGTCCTTCCGGTCCCCCTACAATGTTATTTGATGTCGGCCCGAGCATATTGTCTCGTGTAAAGGTTGACGCATAAAAATTACTTGGCAAAATACCATCAGTTACTTCAGCCATAGTATTCGCTGATATACTGTTCACTGTACCACCAGACGTGTTTATTTCTAAACGGACCCCATCAAAAGGAGCGCCAGTATCGTCATCGTCTGTGTTTGCCCTATATTGGTCAAAACGAAAATTCCCAGTTCCATCCACATGACCAACTCGGTACAGCTTGGGCGTAGTTGAACCATAACTAAATTGAAGGGCGTTAAGTCCTGTATTAGTAACTTGAAATGCCGCAGTTTCCAGAACTACCGTCCCATCTTTGTCAACACTCGTCATTCTATACGTGTTTGGACTGGTGCCTGTGTCATACACTAACGCATACAGTTTGTTATCCGAAGAATCCATATACAGACTAGCCCATTGATCTGCGTCGCTCCACGCTTCACTAGGAGTAAAGCCACTAGACCAAACGCCATCTGTTATCTGTGTTCCTTGTCCGTTGTAGTAAGTAATAGCCTCCTGACCGCCACTCGTCATTAAGATTTTAAAACTACTGCCAGTAACACTGTCGTTTTGGAAGGCTGGTGCATATTGTTGCCCTGCTTCCCCAAGAGAATTCTGGCCGTAAAAATAACCAGAATTAATAGGACGAGGCCACGGAGGGAGTGAGCCATAAGTTATTTTATTTCTAGTTAAGCCAGCCATTATTCGTCATGCCCCATCATTACCATGTTTACACTTGCTAGTGAACTACGTCCAATTACATAGTCATTAGCACCTGCTACCACAGGACTAAAGGTTAAGGACTCATTTGGTCCTACCAGTGTAGACTCAAGAAGTTTTTGAGCGTTCGCAAATGTTGCACTAGAGTCACCTACGCCTAGTTGCACAAGGGCTGAGCCGCTCCCCCGATTTAGGATATGGACAGTATAAGTTCCACCGCTTGAACCAGCTTGTCCTATATTTGCTGTTGTGTCTGCGCTTAGATCAACGCCTGAAATTTTAACTGCCATTATAATTGTCCCATATAGAAAGCTTTGCTTGTAGACATTCCCGTAACATCTGCCCAACTCATTACACCAGAGCCGTTTGTTTGTAGGTACTGTCCAGAATCTCCATCACTAGATGGAAGTGTTAAAGTAATGTCTGCTGTAGACGCAGGGCCAATCAATGTTACCTTGTTTGTACCGTTGTCTGAGTCCTCAAAGAACTCTAAAAAACCAGCACCAGTAGCACCGTTCTTTAACTGCGCTCCTGCGTTAATAACAGGTGTTGTTAGTGTTTTATTAGTTAAGGTGTCTGTTGTTGCTTTACCAACTAAAGTGTCTGCTGAAGCAGGAAGTGTTATAGTTACGTCAGCCGTTGCAGCAGGACCAATAAGCGTTACTTTGTTTGTCCCGTTGTCTGAGTCTTCAAAGAACTCAAGATACCCTGCGCTGGTTGCGCCATTCTTTAGTTGCGCCCCTGCATTTATAATAGGGGACGTAAACTCCGACCCCGGTGACGTGCCTGTCTGAGCCTGAACATAAGCTTTCACTGACTGCTGCGACGGTATACTTGTGGCACTGTCAGACGCCATGTTGTCTTCGTCTAAAAACGAAGTAACACCGTCCAGAATGTTTAACTCAGCAGCCGTTGACGTAACACCGTCCATGATGTTGAGTTCTGCTGTAGTAGCAGTAACTCCGTCCATGATGTTCAGTTCAGCAGCTGTAGCTGTCACACCGTCAAGGATGTTAAGCTCTGCGGTAGTCGAAGTCACTCCGTCCAGTATATTAAGTTCTGCTGCTGTGGACGTAACGCCGTCCAGAATGTTTAGTTCAGCCGCTGTGGACGTAACCGCTGTCCCTGCAATAGACAAAGCTGACGGGTTAGACCCTATTTCAATTACTGTACCACTAGAGTTTTCTGAGTACAGCCTTTTGTTAGTTAGGTCTAGTGCAGGTTCCCCTTGAACAAGGTCGCTGGCTGCTGGCGCACCCGAACCATTTTTTAATTTGATTGTAGTTGCCATGAACTAGAAGTCCCAGAGTAATAAAAAAAAAAAAGAAAGAGGGGCCGTAAGACCCCCCTTGAATCCGTTACTCACCAATAGCGAGAACGAAACCAGCCTCAGGACGATAGACCTGAACACCGTACAGGCAGTCAGCCGTGAACAGAGTAGACAGGTATTCCTGTTTGTACTGGGTTTGAGAACGTACTGTCTGCTGTTCTGCAAGAACTATAGCGTCCCTGTGGAAAAGCAAAGCACCACGAGTGTCAACAGACGATGCGGTGTTGTCTCCAGCAGCCTCTATAGTAGCGCAGTTGGAAGACACATAAACGTCAACGCCGTACAGGTTGCCGATAAGACCGGACTGTACTGCTTGACCGCCGACAAAATCAGAGGACACGTAACGATCTATACCCATAATTGTCTTCCGAACAGAAGGCGGGATTATAAGTACACGTTCTTCCATAGGAACGTCGTTGTCGTCAAGTTTCTGAATCATGTCACGGAAAAACGCATCAGAAAAAACGTCAGCAGCGACAATAGTGTCGTCTGTGTACTGAGTCGTTGTTCCGCCGTCGTTGAAGAAACAGCCGGTATGCTGATAGTCAGTAGGAGCTACAGCAGCAGAAAAAACAACTGCGCCGCCATTACCAAAACCAGTTCCTGCGGAATGGAGGTCAGTGTCTACTCTCGTTGCGAGAGCATAACCAGCGTCTTCTGTGTAAAACTGACGGAGGCTGCTAAGAGCCTGAACTTCAACAATGTCTTCTACGAGTCGTGAATACTCGAAGTGACGGTTGATGTCCACAGTCAGTTCGCTTTCAGTGTTAGCGATGATTGTAACTGCCGTATCAGCAGCTTTAGCCGCAGCATCGCCTCTAGTGGGTTTAGGAATATGAAGCTTGTCTCCTTTTTTGCCTGTCATAGATATTTTCTTGACAAGCGGAGCCATCTTCAGATTCTTCTGATAAGCAGCAATAATTTCGTCCGACCAAATTTCGGGGACAAAAGTTGCCGCCTCTGTTAATGCAGTATTACCCGCTGCTCCGGGGTATGTGGCAGTAGCCATAAGTCAATTTCTCCAATAATGTTATTTGACTCGACCCTCCGCGTACGCTGTTAGTATCTCTTCTGATAAAGCTTGATAACGCTCTGGGTCAGTTTTCATTAGTTTAATAATGTCGGCCCGACGATAGATTTTTCTACGGCTCTGCTCACCACTACCTTGTGCATTGCCTGTGTTAGCTGCCTTTATCTGCTGTTTACGCGCCTGTTTTTCAACTGACGCGGTTTGCTCTGCAACTGTCTTTCGTTCTTTCCAGAGTGAAAACAGTTCGTCAGCAGCTTCAGCATTAAAATTCTGGTCAGCTTCCGCAAACAACTGAGTCCTAATTTTAGAAGCTTTTATCCAGTCTACAAACTTTCCGTCTTGCAGGATCTTCTGCATGTCAGGGTGTTTGCTTTGGAGTGTCGCCAGTGAAGCTTGTTTCTTGTACTGGGCCGAATACTCCTGCGCTTCCTTTATCTTAGGATGATTCTCAATAGCACGATTAACAGCGGCTTGAGGATCAGTAAAATAATCTAATTCGTCTTCAGGCTCAACAGTGTTTTGTTGAGGTGCTGATTGTTGTGGTTGACTAGAAATGTAGTCGTCCACAACTTTGCGAAGCTCTCCCACTTCAGACGACTGACGCCCCAGTAGCTTCTCAGCTTCTTGGTGCATCTGTACGACTTCTTCCAGAGATTTATTTTGGTACTTCTCTGGAAGTGTAGGTTCTTGTTCTTCTTGAGGTTGCTCAACTTCATCTGCAATCTGTTGAATCTCTGCTGCTTCGTCTTCGTTTTCTAAAGTATTCTCTGCTTGTTCCTCTTCTTCAGTAGTAGGAGGCAAATCAACCATAGCTGCTCGTGACATAATTAAACTCCGTGAACTTAGTCATTGTGGAGATGAGTGTTCTTACCTGCTTGTTCGTGTTCTTTTAGCCACTTCAGGTGTCTTCCGGGGAAGTCCCCAGTAGACCCGTCCAGAATAAAAGCCGGGGCAGATACTGTTTTTGTAGCAGTTTCACCGCAACCGCACCTACTGGTTGTGGCGGAACTTTCAACAAATCTTTCAAACATGTGTCCTTCAGGACAACAAAAATCATAAACTTTAAGCATTTTAAACTTCCATGCCATTTTCGTCCGGGGTTTCTGCCTGTTCTCTTGCTGCTTCAATAGTACCGTCTAGGTTTATGATAGCATTAAAGGCGGCAATTTGACCTTTGCGGAAGAAAAGCTCTTCTTCGTCTTTTATCGTAGTGACGTTAGAAAGTTGCTTTATATTGTTGGAAACTTCGTCTAAGAGTTGTTTGAAACCAGCGTGATTAAAGAGTTCGTTGTAGTTGTTAAAGTAGGTTTCAAGCTCAGGTGTCATAGTTTTCCTTAGTATTGTCTACAGTTTAACACATATTAAAACAAAAAGCAAGTCTTTTTTTAACTTTTTCTACTCCCTCTTTTTATTTTACGTGTAGAAGGGCAGGACATAGCCTTTCTTTTATTCTTTGGGGGACGTCCTCTAACGTTACCGTAAGTTCCTTTACCTCTTGGCATTTTAGATCACACTCCTTATTTAGTAGATTTGGTTTTGATAAGGGTCAAAATAAGATGGTTTTTCTCTAAACTTCTGTTGCTTACTTAATTCTTCTGCTGAAAATGCTAGTCCTATTACTCCTATTAGTCCGATGAAACATATAATGTCCAGTACCATCTATTTTAATTTTCCTCCTCTCGCGGTTAAGTTACCATTTTGTTTTGTCTGCCCAATACGCAGCCGACATTTTTCCTTTCGCTATGTTTCTAGCGTGTCTTGCTTTAAAGCTTTTCCTTTTGTTTGTTGTTTTTCTACTCTCCCCTTTCTTATAAGATCCTGCCGTCTTCGCTCCTTGCTGGCCGAAGCGGATTGTTTTAATCTTGTCTCCCTCCTTCGCGACAACAACGTGCGACTTTGTAGCATGGTTGGGCGTCCTTTTTGGTTGATTAAACCTTTTTACTCCGGCTCTTGCTAGTCTTGGGTCTTGTTTTTTTCGTAACACTAGGCTTGCCCCGCACCTCCAAAGTTAACTCCTTGATCTGGAGTTCCAACGCTTCTAAGCGGTCCCGTTGTGGTTTGAGGTTGTTCTCTATTATCGCTAGGAGTCTCGTCAGTTCTTGGTCTGTTAGCATCTTCTTTACTCTTGATTTCTCTTCGTTTCAGGAGAGTGTCAGCAACACGTATACGTCGCTCAAACTCTTTGTCTTCAGCGTCACCTTCGCGTAAGTTTCTAGTGACTGCATTTATAAGATCAATCTCTACTTCTCTTGGCACAGTGTCAGCCTCTACCGCCAGCTTAACTGCTCTGGCAGACGACTCTTTAGCCTGTGCGTTGAGTGCTGCCGTCTGTGACTGCTGGAAAGCAATTTGAGACTGTTGTACAGCGGAGGCTGCTTCCTGTTCTTGAGGATTTGGTTCCAACGCTTGCTGCATTGCGCCAATAAGGTCTTCTCTATTAGAGAGATTCATGTTGTCTATGATAGACTGTACTAGCGTAGCGTACAGCGGAGAGTCCTGTTGCATCGTCTGTAACAGTTGTACAAGCTGAGTTACTTCGTACTCTCTTGCTATGATACCTAACGTACTACTTGCGTTAAACTTGTAGTCAGCTACCGGATAGTTTTCAGGGTCGAACTGCATGTACCGATAAGCAGACTTCTTTACAAAAGGAATTAAAAAAGACTGCTGAAAGTTAATTAAAGTTCGTTTATGTCGTTTGATTATAGCACCAAGAGACATAGATATGCCAGCGGCAGTTGCTTCACCGTTGACAGAACCAGCAATTCCTGCCGAGTCAACAGCTCCTGTGGACTGCTGTACCATCTGCTGTAGTGCTGAAGCCTGAGCAAAAGTAATTTGACTTACTTGTCCGAAGTTAAACGGTTGCAGGACTTCACGCGGGTCGCCACTGGTTAGTATTATTTTACCGGGACGTACTTCTGGTTTAGCGCCTCTTGGGAGTCTGGTTGCGTCCATAGCCATCATGGGGTGTATCGTGAGACTCAGGGCGTCTATCCTAGCTCTTAATTCAGTGTCAAGAGCTTTCTGTGAGTTGTACCCTTTTTCACAAACACCACGTCCCCAGAACCTTCCCGGTACAACGTCCCAAGGAAAAGCTACTACAGGACGGTCCTGCATCATGAAGGGGTTAGCTTCAGCTTTTAAAAGAATACCACCGTTAGCAACAACGACAATAGCTTCAACGTACTTAGACTCCGTTGTTGTTTCTTCTTCTCCTTCTGTAAGGAGTGTTTCTGTTTCTTCTTCTTGGTCAGCGTCCTCGTCGTCCGTCTCTCCCAGAGCTTCTTCCAGAATAACACGAGGAACTAAACCGTAGTATTTAGTCAGGCGAACTTTGTCGTCGTTGTAAATCGTAAGGTCTTGGTCCGGCTCTAGGTCTGTGTCAGTTGCTGCTGGACCGACGTAGGTGTCTCTGTACACACCTTGCTCCTGTAGCATCTCGACCTGATGAAGACTGACAAACTCATCAACAGCAACACCCATAGCGTCTTCTACGGAGGTTGCCACAGGGTCAATCAGGAAGTTCTGAGGAAGCACAGGTTTGAGTTTTACTTTAACTCTTTCTTGTATGTTGACGCCTACGGCCTGCAAGTCTCCACCCATTATAGGCTGAGTTGCAGGGACCATTTCTTTCATTTCTTCAATAACAATTTCACCGACACCTGTACCAAACACAGCGGAGTTAATAAGACACTCTGCTACTGCTTTACGGACTTTACAGTCTTCAAAGTCTTCTGTCAGCTTGTTACGCAAAAACATTACGTCCTGACGGTCTGTGTCTCCTACGTTGTCAGAAACGTCAAACCACTTGCCACGTCCAAAGGTTGCTTCTTCCAGTTCAGCAACGTTAGACTCAACTGCTTGTTGTAACGCAGGGGAAATAATACGAGAACGTTCAGAAGCTCTTTCGCTGTCTGCGGGATCCCAGATGCCACGCCAGAGTCTGTAGTATTCGTCAAAACGACTAGAGTAATTAGACTCGTAGTGGTCACGCCAGTCGTCACACTTCGTGATTACCCAGTCTTCAATAGACTCTTCTATCAACAAAGGGTCTTCTTCGTATATTTCACTCATATTAGTATCCTGCTACTACGTCAAGTATTTCGTTGTTGTCAATTTCAAAGTCATAGTTATAAGTTACGTTGGAAAGCTGATCTACGTAAGCCAAAGCGTCCACTAAGTCGTCGTGAGTCAGCGGGTCTGGAAACTGAAACAACTGGTCTAAAAACCTAGCGTTCCACTCACCTTTGTTTAGTGTTATGTAGCCATTCTCAAAACGACCTTGTAAAGCCCACATAACCCTGTCTGTTTTTCTCTTGTTACCGTGAGTCAGTTCTTCGACTCTAAAGAACGTTCCGTATCTTTTCTGTAAGTCAGTCAAAGGAGACATCACAGCTTGTTTTGCAATTCCCCTTTCGATACCTACACTAACTGGTTTATAGTCCCTGACTGTCTGAAAAATCTTAGCCGCTGTTTCGTCAAGGCTCCACCTACCGTAAATAATGTTGTCAACGTACCAACCGTTAGGATTGACCTTAACCACAGCAATAGCTGTTTCGTCCAGTTTAGTGTTTTTAGTTCTTTTTTTGTTGACTTCTTCAAAACCAGCTAAGTCAACCGCTATGTAGTAGTCACCTTCTTCTGCTTCAGGTTTGTCTTCAGAAACCTTTATCCACTCTTCTTTGAACATCTCTGAACCACGAGCTTCAAAGGAAGCCATGAATTCCTGACGAAAAGCGTAGCTTGACATAGACTTCTTTGCTACGTCTATTTCTTCAGAGTCCAGCAGCGGATTGTCGTAAGACGTAAAGTGCCACGTTCGGTACGTTTCGTCTGACCCCAGCTCCGCGTACTTGTACAGCTCATAAAAATGATTACGTCCCATAGGTGTGCCGATAAACATTGCACAACCTTTCTGGTCAGTTAGGGCTGGCCTTAGTATCTGCTCGAACACGTCAGGTTTCATGTCTGCGTATTCGTCCAGCACAAGAAACTTCAGGCTAACACCACGCATTGTTTCTGGCCTGTCAGCACCCTTTAGGCTGATTGTGGCTCCGTTAACCAACTTAATCTGTAGGTTGTTTATGTGGCTGCCTGAGATAACAGGGTGGCCTAATTCCAACAACGTCTGCCACATGATGTCTCTGGCCTGACCCTGTGTTGGTGCTACGTAAAACACATGGCCTTTGTCAGCCTGTAGTGCGTTTACAATAAGCATCCAAGCAGCCAGACGGGACTTCCCTGTCCGTCTACCGGCAGCAACTATTTTAAACCTTGTGGGGTCTTCCCACACCTCCTGCTGCCACGGAAGTAACTGTATGTTTAATTCTGTGCTTGACACTCAGACGTATCTGTCAAGTCTATTTTTTGTTGTGAGCTGATTTTTTCTTTTTCTTCTTCTTCTGGTTCGATACTTGGGTCTCCGTCCCAGTTCAGATCCATTTGAATTGCTAGGGTCTTTTTGTATTCTCTGGACTGGCTGGACACGCATTGGTCCCTCACGTTGTTGAGTTGATTTAGTACAACCATAGAACAGGCGTGTCTGTGTCTCTCATGTCTACGTGTACAAAGTCTTTTGCTACACCTATACCCTTGAAACCTAGTTTTGTTGCTTCCTGTACAATGCAGTACCGTTGGTTGGCGTTCTTAACCACGACGTCTGCTGCTATTCCCTGCGCGTGTGTTCCGGGGACTTTTTTTGCAGCTTCAATGGGGTGTAACGTCGGGTGTCTGTAGCCGGAAGAAATAATAAAAGTAAAACCACAGGCTAGTCTAAGTGCGTCCAGTTGTTCAAGAAAGTCTGGGTCCATGCAGTTTTCCCCTGTAACTTGGCAGTCAAATTCGTCCAAAGAAAAATACTTAAGGCTCACTAATTACTTCCCCTTCAATAACTTCGTTGCTTGAGTCTGAACCAATGTCTACAGCACCAACACCAGAAATGTTGATTTGTATTGCGTTTCTACCCCCGTCCTTCATTACTTCTCTTTCAAAGATGCCTACAGGCAACATGCGGTCCATAACGAGTTTCCAAGCAGCCGCTTGATTCTTATGGTCGTTGTCTAAAGCTGCGTCAAAGATTGTCTCTAAGACCAGCCTAGACTTAGGTGAGGCCAGCATACGAGCTTTGTACTCGTTTATTATCGCAGCGTCACCTTTAGGTCTGCCGACTTTACCTTTGTTGCCGGGTTTAACAGCAGCTACTTCTGCTTTACGGGGTCTGCCACGGCCCCTTCTTTTAACCTCAGATTGGGTCATGTGAATTATCCATAATTATGACAATAGTATAACACAAGTCTTCATGAAAGTCAAGCTATTTATTGCCTATGGTTGGGGGTGGTGATTTCTTGTGTAAAAACAAGGGGTAACTTGTGAAAAACAGGGGTTTATTTTTGCTAATTTTGGCTTATTTTGTACGAGAGTAGGAACAATAATAAAAAACATAACACAACCACGGCCCCCGGTATGCAAAAATCATGCCAACTTTAGTCAACATGA
>CEUI01025624.1_pt1 | contig 15422 bp, 4 predicted proteins | sample 531411 | NCBI WGS metagenome assembly CEUI01 (sample SAMEA2622841, study PRJEB7988) | marine metagenome | isolation source: saline water (ENVO:00002010), including
TCCTAAACGACCAGTTAAAGATCCAGCTCAATTAGATTTATTTGTCGAAGAAGATACAGAAGTAGTACCAGATAAACCTGTAAGCGAAGATGAATTAGAAATACAACTTGCTACAAATGTTGGAGAAGTTGTAGGGAATTGGAATATACCAGTAGATGAAGATGGTAATATAGTTGAACCAGATCCTGATACTGTTACAGAAGGTGCGGAAATAGATAATTCTTACGCTGGAGTATTTGGAAAGTGGGGTAATATTAAAGTATTAACTGATACTGCAGCTAAGGAGGCTAAACGTGGTGCAAAATCTCAAAAAGGAGTTGATCCTAATACTTTAACTTATGAAGAGGCCCAAAAACAATTCGATGACATGCTTGAATTTATTGAAAAACGTGTTAGAATGAATGAAGTATTACGTGAAAGTGGTAAACCTATTATGCCTGCAAAAAGAATTATTGATGAGGTATTTGCAAACTTTATTAAAGCAGGAGTACCTGGTAGTATACTTCAATATATTGTATCTTCTAATGTACAAGAATTAAAAAATTATATTGAAAATAGAGTAGAACAAGGTGTTGTAACTGAACAAATTGTTGAAAATCCTATTGTATTAAATAAAGATTTATTATTAAATGATAATATAATAGGTACAGAAGTAGAATTTGAAATAATTGAAAATGATTGGTACTTATCTGATAGAGAAGATAAAGCAGCAGAACCTTGGATGGAAGTTCCTATATATGTTAAGATTGGGGATCAATACATAGGTAAGTTACAAGCATCTCAAAATGAAGAGAGAAAAGCAATAGTAGAGAAACTACAAAAAGGAGAAAGAGTAACTACTAGTATAAACTCAATTAAATCTAATAATTTTAATAATACTAGAACTGCTGATAATGTAGAAGAAGTAGTCTTTAGAGATCCTAGAGAGGTATTTGGAAACAATGATGATGTTTTACTTGTACATACAGTTGCTATTAAAGACGGAGATACAATAAGTTCACAATGGTCTTTAGGTGAAGTTCATCCAGATAAAGATAAAGGAGATTTAAATAAGATAAAAGTTAATATAGAAGACGAACAAGATATACAACAAAATCAAATAGGTATTGTTATACGTTCTAAACATAATCCACAGCCGATAGATAGAATAGCTTATTTAAGTACAGCAAATTTAAGTGATAATGCTAAACTTAAAGTGTTAGAAGCTTTAGAAAATAGAGATTTTGATAAAGCCTCAGAAATAGTAGCTTCAAGTATTATTAGGACAAATGCAGAAAATAATCCGTCTTTCTTACAATTTGGATCATTTACACCTATAACTGATAAATCAGGGAAAGTTATTCCAGGAGAAGATTGGATGATTTATTATAGTCCTGCTTTAGGTAAATTAATTAGAATAAAAGAAACTGAATTAGTAAAAGCTTTTAATGGTAATAAAGCTTATTTTAATGAAGTAAGAATTAGTAGAGATGAAAAAATTACTATTTCTAATAAATATGATACAGACCGTATAGATATAGATATAAAACAAGATTTAACTAATTTCTTAGAAACTAAAAAATATAATGTAATACGATCTGTTTCTAATTTAAAAAGTCCTTATATTAGCCCTGTAACAGGTTATGAATATCCTACTTATCAAGATTATTTATTTGATGAAAAAGAAATAGGGGAACCAAGAACATTAGGGAGGGGGCATCATTCTATCCTATCTACAGATATAATTAAGAAAGGTGAAAGTATGTTTAATAATCCTCAAGTAAAATTTGGGAAAGGTAATGTATTAGAAAATACTGCACCAGAGATTATTAAGAAAGCTAAAATAGATAAGACTAAACCAGAAACTCCAGAAGCTCCAGTAGATTCTCAAATTAAAAAAGTAACTCTAAAAGAACTTAGGGAACTAACTAAAAAAACAGATGGTCTTTCAGAAAATACTGAGGATTACTTCTATATAGATGATACTTTTAATGAAAAAGGTTATAAAGGAATTCAAGTTAAAAAAGGAAGATTTCTTTTTGACATGAGCGTTGATCTAAAAGGGGCCATAAAACCTTGGAAGGTTTCAGACTTAAGGGAAGATAAACGTCTTTATTATGAAAAAACTGTTGATGGTGCAGGAAGAATACAAAAAAGTTCACCAGACTTTCCAATAACAGAAGCTGAAAAGGTATTAACTGAAATACAAAATCTTGCAAAACCTCTAATAGCTCTAGAAGCTCCAATAGCTCCAGTAGCCCCAATAAATATATATGCAGGGACAGGAGAAAATACTCATTTAAGTAACTTTGCTAGTAGACCTTTTACTAATACTATTTTAGGTGAATTCAATACAGTTGAAGGAGCATTTCAAGCTGCTAAAAATCTATATACGACTGATAAAGACAAAGCTCATAATAATTCTATAGTTGATAAATTACAAACAGCTACAGGAGCACAAGCTAAAGCATTAGGTAGACAAATAAAAGGTCTTGATATAAAACGATGGGATGAAGCTGCTCCAAGAATTATGAAAGATTTAATTAGAGAATCTTTTGAACAAAATCCAGATGCTTTACAAAAACTTCTTGCTACCGGCAATGCTGAATTAACTCATAAACAAGATAAAAGTAAATGGGGTAAATTATTTCCTAAAATATTAATGGAAGTAAGAAATGAGTTAGGAGTAAAAGTTCCGTCAGATACAAAAATAATAAAGAAAAGTGATAATTCACAAATAAATGATTTATTTGATAATTTAGGAGGAATAGATCCTACTACAGGAAAACCAAGAATATGTTAATATGAGTTGTAGATTAATACGAAATAAAAATAATGAAGTTATAGGAGCTGCTGCTCCTAATGGAGAAAATTCTATACTATTTAATAAACTAGTAGAAGCTACTGGTAATTTAAATACTGCTGAGAATTTATATAATCAATTAGCTTCTAAGGAATTTAAAGCATGGTTTGGTATTGATTGGGAAACTAATCCCAAGTCAGTTGATAGTTTATTTACAGATGAAAATGGAGAACCTAAATTAGTATCTGAAATAGGTTTCTTTTCAGTTAAAAATAATAAAGGAGAAACATTTCCAATCTTAGCTGAAATTAAAGAAAAAGATGCAGGATTAGGCCTTAATCGTGAAATACAAGATGAATTAATAAATACTATAGTAGGATTTATAAATGATATAAGAGTACAACATCCTAATATATTTAGAAACCCAACATTAGTAAATAAATATTTTAATTTAAATAAGAAATCAGGTCGAAAAGGTATATTAGCAGAAAAGATTTTATTAGAAGCTTTTAATGGACTAGAACAAAGCAATGCAGCTGATGTAGAAACAGCAAAAGAATTATATACTATTTTAGTTACACAAGGTAAAGAAGCTTTTGTAGAAGCTTTACCAGAAGGTGTAACTATGAATTCTATAGCAGGAGCTCCTAATAATGCTAGTCAATTATTTATATTAGCTTATCATAATTGGAATTCTATAGAAAATCCTGTAACAGGAAATGTAGAAAAAGTAGGTGTTAGAGAATTGGTTAAAGATAGTTTAACTAGATATGGAATGAAACTCAGAGATGATATTGGGGAAATGGAAGAGTTTGATGAAGACTTTATAAGAATATATGGAATGTCTAGATTATCAGAAAATCCTCAGCAAAAATTATCTCAAGAAGCTAAAGCTATTTTAGGGAATATTGTTATAGGTACTAATAGTATAGGATATCCTAGAATTATGCCTATTGATATGGCATATGGATTAATGGCCGAATATACAGTTAATGAGCCTACTTGGGAAGAAATGAAAAGTAAGTTAGATCATTATGCTCAATATAAACCAGAAGTTAAAGCTATATTAGATACAATTAATAAATTACCTGCTAAAGATGAAGCTGTTTTATATACTAATTTTAAACAAGCTTATAAGAATTTTATTTTATTTAAAAATGAAAAATCTACTGATAGTTTAGGTAATGCTTTTTATACTAATAAAATAATAAACTCTAATCAAAGTCAAGTATCTAAAAAATCTAAAGCTAAATTTAGAGAAAATTCTAGAGAATATATAGGAGGAATCCCAAATCCTAGAGCTATTTATATTATTGATAAAGATAATAAAATATCAGTAAAGCCAGAAAAATTAAAAAAGTTAAATATAATATGGGATAAAGTAAAAACTACAGCAGCTAAAAAATCAATAGACCCTTTAACAAGAGATGATATTGATTCTTTAGGTGAATATTTATGGGAACTTGGTGTAGAATTTGGCCCGTCTTTAGAAGCAACACAGAACAATTTAGAAAAATATTTTACTTTAGGGGATGAACAAGGTGTTACAGGAATAGAACTATTTCATAAATTTGTTTCTGATCCTGGTAATAACTTTAATAAGTTTATAAATGAGCTTAATAAAGATAATCCTAAAGATATTTATAGAGAGTATGGCTCTTTAATGGATAAAATATCTGAATTAAACCTTCTTTTTGAAACTAGACCATTTGGATCTTTTATTAGTGGAACACTTAAACAATATTATCCTATAAACTTTCCAACTAGATTAGATGATTTAGTAAATCTTATCAATAATCCTAAAAATGGAAATGAATTAGCAGATTTTCTTGATACTTTATTAAAAGACCCTATGTATATGCCAGGAGGAAGTATTAGATACGCTTCTCCATTAATAATGGCTTTATCTAATAGTACTAAAGTACAAGAAAATTTTATACTAGAAATATTAGATTCTTATAAAGCTTCTAATGAGCTTGTAGCAACAACTGATTATGAAAATCAATCTAGTAAGATATCATTAATTGAAAGATTTATGGGATTTCATAATAGAGGTAATAAAGAATTTACCAAAATAGCTATTCCTATACAAGCTGATCGTAGAAACCTATCATTTTTAACTATACCTAGAATTAATAGTTATAAAAAATATGGTATTTCTTCTGATCGTAGTCAGATAATAACAAGTATTATATTACAAGATTTAGCTAGCATAGAACAAGCTACAAATCAAGTATTAGAAGCACAAGAAGCAAATGATAGCAGTAATCTAATAAAAGGATATCACTTTAAAAATTCATCTAATCCTTTTGCAATGGATGGATCTGTATTTAATATGACTCAAATTAGAGGCTTAGAAAATACTGAAGTAAAAGATGGACTTAATATGTCTTATTATGTAGATAAATATGTAAGACAAGATGCAGATTTTTTAGATTCTACAGAAGGAGAGATATTTAGAAATCTATTATCTAAAAAAGTAACTGATGTAGAAAATAAATTAACTGAATATGAGAATAATTTAGTAGAATTATCTAAATCATATGATATAGACTTTACTAGAGATGTAGAGTCAGGATTAAATTCTATTGAAAAGCAAAGAGAATTTATAAGAGATTTTGTTTTTGAAAATTTTGTTGGGAAAATAGAAATAATGAAACTTTTAAGAGGTGGATTTAGATTTGCTGCAAATGAAGCTGATATCTATAAACGAATGGGCCTTATAAATACTCCTGGTAATGTATTATTTATGAAAGGAATGTCTAAAGAAGACCCATCATATGGCATGGCCCTTACTTATAATGCGTTAACTATAGAAGATTTTGATTTATCTGATATAAATAGAGGAAATCAAATAGCGGATATACAATATCAAAACTTAATAGCAGCAGGCATAGAAGCTTCTATAGCTGAAGAAATATCAGATCAATATAGACCTGGACAAGGTATAAAGAAAACAGATGCACAAACTTTTATTAGTCTAAGAATGTATAAAAATATTATGCAAGGGATGGGACAATGGACTAATTTAGATCAACAGGCTTATGATAACGCTATGGGAGTTAATACAAATGGGCGTTTTGAAGATAAACAAGGAAATCTTAGGCCTATATATCCATTAAAACCTTATGCTGAGGAATTAACATCTCGTGATAATATAAATGCTATGCATATGGATAAAAATTCTTATGTTGTAGTAACTCCTGAATTAGCAAATGAATTTCCATATTTACAAGAAATGTTAGATGTTATGGAAGGAGATGCTGCAATTGATGTTATTCATACAGAAAGTGCTACTAAAGGAGCTAGAAAAAATGTTCAAGATTTTATTACTAACGGAGAGTTAGATGTATCTAATATAGTTGTTATGGATTCTAAAGGATTAAGATTTCCTCAAGTAATACCTAAAACCAAAAAAGGAGAAATAACTTTTAATAGACAATTAAGAAAAAATTTAATTACTAATATAGTCCCAGATGGAAATTACATATTAGGAGGAACTACTATTAAAGGAACTAAATTACAACAATTATATGGAGAAGTTATAGCTTCTAAAATTACTAAAGATACAAATATATTAGAAGGATCTCTTGGATTAACTGCTTTAAGAAAAGCAACTCCAGGAACTATAGAATATAAAAATGCTAAATTAAATTACCTTAAAAATCTTAGAGATAGAATTGCAAAACAAGTTAAAGATAAAGACTTACCTAATAACTATTTAGATGCTTTAAATATTGTACCTAATGGGGCTTTTGATTGGAAATTTAAAATACCTTTAGCATTCCCTAATTATCAGTCTAAGTTTGAAGGTATAATTCTTAGTATGTATCATAATGATATATTTGTTCAAAAATTACCAGGGGAAGAGTTTGTACAAATAGCAGAATTAGGAGGACATGATATAAGTGGAGAACTTAGAATGTATAGTGGTTCTACTTTAGCAGAAGTAAGAATTAAAGCTAGTGCGTTAGGCCTACCTTCAGACGCTAAAATAGAAGACTACAAAGATGACCCAAGGTTAGAATTCATAGGATTCCGTATGCCGCATACTGGAAAGAATTTATCTTTAGTTATGAAAGTTGTAGATTTTTTACCTGAAACACATGAAAAAGTTATAATGGTTCCTGGAGCAATTACTGTACAAATGGAATCAGATTTTGATTGGGATAAAATAAATGTAATATTTCCAGAAGTATTAGAAAATGGAAAGATATTAAAACCAGATTATAATAAGGATCCTAGTAAAATGAATCCAAGAGAAAGAAATCAAGTTATTTTTGATATATTTAAATCTATTTTAACAGATCCAAAACATTTAGAAGAAGTAATTAAACCTTTAAGTGTACAAAAAATACTTGATTCAAGAGATATTTTAACATCTTTAGAAGATAGGGGAATTGATTATAATGACCCTATGATTGAGTTGGAAATGGAAGAAAGAAATAAAGTTGGGGCTGCTGGAAAAGGATTATATTCTAATGTATTGGCAGGTAGAAATGTAGCAGAGACTGTTAAAACTATGCATATTAGTCCAGGATATGCCCCTATAATAGATGATATGATATTTAATAATATAGGGGTAACTAGAACTTATCAAGGAGATAATATTGATAATAATCCTATATTTAATGGAGATTATACTGATTTTAATATATCCTCTTTTTTACAAGCTGCATTAGATGCCGCTAAAAATCCTGTTCAAAAAGATATAAATGATAATATTTATACAATTCCTGTTTCAGGATTAATGTTAAGTGTTGGATTAGATGTAGATATAATTACACGGTTTCTAGCACAGCCTATGATAAAAGAAATTGTAGAAACTGCTAAAATAAAAGGTATAGGATTAGGAAATTTAAAGAAAGCTATTAATGCTGTTATTTCTAAGCACAAATATATATTAAATGGAGAGATAACTTCTATGAATTTAGAACAGTTATCAGAAGATTTAAGAGAAGTTAATATAGCTAATCAATTAAACTATGTAGAAAATTTCTATCAGTTTTTCTTAGCGGGAAGAGCTTTACAAACAGTATATAAAATTGTAACGCCTGATACAATGCAAAATGTAACTGAGTTGGCTGCAATTAATGAGTATTTTGATACGGAAGACTTATACTTAAGAAACGATGATAGTTTAATACGAGGAGCTGAAGAATTAATTATACACAATACTGGAGAAGATGTGACATTAAATCCAATTGGAGTTGCTTATAGAGGTATTTTAGATACTGTAATTCAAGGAGGAAATGATATAGGATTTATAAATAATTCTAATGCATTTAAAGGTTTTAAAGATAATTTAAAAAGACTTTTAAAAATACACACTCTTAATAAACAACAACATAAAATAATTGATAGAGCATTATTCTTAAGAATGATGACTATGCCTCATAGCCCTTTTACTCAACCAAGAGGAGAAAAGCCGGCTTTAATATCTGAACAAGCTATTAAACAACTTTATAGAAATCCTGAATCTAATATTGTAACTATACTAAATAGATTGAAAAAGACAAATCCTAAATTAAATAATAATCTTTTTATACAATCTTTACAAGTAGATCCTAGTAATGCAGAAACTGGAGTATATTTATTACAAGTAGATATTCCTTTTGGAGCTTCCACAAATGATAAAAATAATTTAAGTAATAGTTTATTAGATCTAATTAAAAATCCTGCTAAATATGCAAATACTGCAGAAGATGTAGCTAGTATAAGAAGTCTTGGTCAAATCTTAGTTGGTAATCAAATATTAACTCACGGATATTCTCCTACTTTTGGGAGTTATATAGATTTAATTCCTTCAGAAGTATTTACAACAGATATACTTAATCCTGGTAAAGGTACTCCTGTAGAGTTTTTTGAACAAGAATCTCAAGAATTACTTAATGAAGAATATTTCAATGATTTCTTACATGATTTTGTAAGATCTTACGGAACGTTAAAACCGGGAAATATACCATTTTTACCTATAATAAAAAGGATACCAAATATAAATGCTAAAGGAGAAGTTACTTTTAGTACTAAAGATGAAAGAATTTGGGACGATGCTTCTGGAGAATATTATAATTATTTCTTAACTTATTCAGCTAGAGGCCCTGAGATATTTGTTAATACAGGAGCAAATATGTATACTAGATTAAATCAATTAGGAAAATCTAGAAAATTAAATGAAATAGGAATAGTTACTGAAGATAACAAAAGTTTAGTTAATTTAGCAGCTGATGCAACAACAGCTAAACCTAGAAATATTTATTCATCTAAACCTCCTTTGAAAGATGATACAGATAATAATGAAAGACCTTTAAAAATATGTTAATATATGGCTAGAAAATGTAAATACTATTTGAATGGAATGCCAAGCGACTTATATACAGAGTTATATGGTTATATGGATACTGTAGCGCCAGAAAATAAAACATCTGAACAAGTATATAAAATATTAAAAAGGAATAAAATTGCTACTAAGGTAAGAGGTACTATGTATTTAACTCAACCTAATGTACCATATAGTTTAAGGGAAATAGCTAGAATAAATCGTGATTATCCTGGTCTTTTAGAAACTGAATTTATAAAAACAACTCCAAAAACTATTTATTCAGATGCTGCTGAATTACATATTTTAACTATAAATGAAGCAGTATTAAAAACTATACCAAATGAGGGAATTGAAAATGCTGATTTAGTATCCGATGACCAAACTGAAATAGATCAATATGTAAGATTAGTTGCTGGAGAAGAATCTGCTACACAAGATTATTATTTAGATGAAATGGCTAGAAGAGAGAATACTTCTGATCAACAGAAGTTCTCTAATATGGAAAGAGAAGAGATAGAAAGAGTAGAACAAAAAGCAACTCATCTTCAAGAAGCTTTTGCTGCAGCCGGTGTAAATGTAGATATAGAGTATGATACAGAATTAGAAGCTATAGCTAATGTACAACCTGCTAAAATGAATGTAGAAAAAATGAGAGCTGAACTAGCTCAATTAAATAAACGAATAGAAGAAACAAGTCAATATGCTGATGAAGGTCCTTTTTTACATGATCATTTATTAGATAAAAGAGATGAATTAGCTAAAAAATTAACTACTTTACCAGCTTCATCACTTCACTATACTAATACTGGTTCTATAACTGTTACTATTAATCCTAATAAAGTAAAAGAGGATACTGTATATGAAGAGTTTGGTCATATCTATATTGATATGTTAGGGGTAAATAATCCCATAGTAGCTAAAGCTATTGACGAACTTAAAGGTACACCATTATTTGCACAAGTTCAAGAACAGTATCCAGAATTAAAAGGAGAAAGACTTGATAAAGAAGTTTTAGCCACGGCTATAGGTATAGAAGGAGCTAAAATTACTAGAAAAAATCCTAATGCATTACAAAGATTAATTAATAGAATAATGCGGGCCTTTTCTAATATGTTAAATACATTAGGGATAAAAACCACTCCAAATACTGCAGCTGTTATAGCTCAGGAAATGTTTGCTAAAAAATTAAGGGCTAGTCAAATGATTAATCCTCTTAGTCCTTATGTACAAGAAAGTAGAGATCAAGTTAAATTTGAAGAAATTGTAAGAGAGCTTAAAGTTAGGCTAGAATCTGAAATTTATGAGATAGAACAGTTACCTGTTAAAGAACAAGATAAATTACTCCCTAGAAAACAAAGACTTAGAGCTGGATTAGATGGTGTTAAAAATGTAGAAGACTTATTTAAATTTGTTAATGCTATGGCAGATTCATTAGCATCTGCTTACTCTAACTATAATAAAATAATGGATCAACCTTTACATGAAAGGGCCTCATATGAAAACATGAACGCTATGTTTATGATAAAGAAAGAACTTGATGCATTAGATGTTATAAAACCTATTAAAAGGTTAATGCTTGTAAAAAGAAAAGCGGGTCAAATTACTCATGAAGGTAATTTTGCAACAATGGAAGAAAGAATAACTTCTATTTTAGATACAGCTTTAGTTTTAAATGAAGATTTTAATGATGACGTTTTACCAATGATGGCTGATATATTATCTGGATATCATAATAAAGCTTTAGATCCACAAATACAAGCTCAGATAGATAATGCTAGAAAATATAAAAGAACTCAAGGACTAAATAGAAGTACTATTGAATATAAAAATTTACAAAAAAGACATAGAAAAGGAGATTTAACTGATGCAGAATTTTTGGATAAAAAAGTGGAACTAAAAATTGAACAACTTAAAGGAAAAATGATACCTGGATATGGAGCTCTCCTTAAACAACTAAGAGGAGAACATAAAGATAAATCATATGCTTCATATTTATTCGATCCATTAATTTATAGTAGTGATGCTTCTATTCAATTATTTGTAAAATCAGTTCAAGATGCTAACCTTAAGACAGATGATGCGTCACGTAAACTTAAAGGAACATTAAAAGAAGAGTATGATTTATTTACAGAAGGAAAATCTGAATTTGATATTGAAAAATTAAATGATGATTTATTAGAAGAAATTAAAATGGGAGGTAAAAATAGATTATCTTTAGTACAACCAATTGATGTAAACAGGTATGAAACAGAAAGAAAAAAAGTTAAAGAGTCTCTTAGAAGAAAATATAATGCGCCTCAACCAATGGAAGGTGAAACATGGGAAAGTCAAACTGTATTAGATAGATGGAAAGTATGGAGAAAATCTGATACTTATAAAAGATATAATAAAGAAGTTCAAGATTGGGTAGATAAAAATACACAAGAAATAGAAGGAGCTAGAGAATTACTTAAAAATTTAAGAGGGCAAATAAAAGAAGCTGTTAATCTTTTAAAAGATACTACTAAAGGGACAGATGAATATGCTATGCAGGCTGTTAGATTACAAGCATTGCAAGATTTATTAAAGAAAAACTATAATAGTCAATTAGGTAAATTTAGAGGAGATTGGGTTCAACCTAAAAGAGATGTATACGCTAATCCAAAATATATTAAAATACAAAATGACCCTAAATTAAAAAGATATTATGATTTTGTTTTAAAAGAGTTTCAGAAAGGCCATACAATGATAGGTACAAATAAAATGGATAAAAATGCTTGGGATGAGTTTTCTTATTTAATGCCATCTATTAGAAAAAAAGATATCGATAGAATGAAAGAACAAGGTTTAATTTCAGGTGTTAAAGATATGTTAAAAGAAGGATTTTCCGTGGTAGAGACAGATGATGAGTTTGGAACATATGATCAAAATAGCGGGGAATTAAATAAAAGAGTACCTGTTTATTATACTAATAGAGTAGATGCTAGAGATCTATCTAGAGATATAGCTAGTAGTTTATATCAATTTATGCATATGGCTAATAACTTTAAACATAAATCTGAAATACTTGGACATGTTATGTTATTTAGAGATATGATTTCTAATAGAAAATTCATGGAAACTAATTCAGCTGGTATAGAATATATTAATAAAACAGCAGAAGCAATGGGCTTTAGAATGCCTTTAAGAAAAGAAGGAGAAAGTAATACATTTAAACATGTTAATGAATGGATTGATATGGTAATGTTTGGTCAAAATGAATTAAAACAAAATTTTAATATATTTGGTAAAGAAATGTCTTGGACTAAGGCCGTAGGAACTCTTAACTCATTTACAGCTTTAAATATGTTATCATTTAACTTATTACAAGGTGTTAATCAATCTGTATTGGATAATCTATCAATGTTACAAGAAGGAGTAGCCGAACAATTTATGTCTAAAGAAGCATACGCTTGGGGAAAAGCAAAATATTGGACAGAAGGAGGAGCTATTAGTGACATAGGAAGATTTATGCCAAAAACTAAACTTGGAAAAGCAATGGAATTCTTTGATGCATTAACAGAATTTCATGATCAAGATGGTAAACAATTAGTAGGAAGTAAAGCAAGAAAAGCACTACAAACAAGTAATTTACTTTTTCTTCAACAAGCTGCAGAGCATGAATTATCAGGCAGTAGATTATTAGGACTAATGCGCAGTTTTAAAGGAAAATTAAAAGATAGTAATGGTAATGTTATAATGAATGAAGAAGGTAATCCTGCTGATTTATATGATTTATTAATAGTAGACGAAAAAGGTGTAATGTCAGTAGATCCTAGAGTAGATAACTTTAATAGATTAGATTTTATAGGATTAGTTCAAGGATTAAGTAGGAGAACAAATCAGGTTAAAGGGAAGGTTCATTCCGATATGGCATCTAGAAGAGCTCAAGGTAAATTAGTTATGTTATTCCGTAGATGGATGTTACCAGGAATTAGAAGAAGATATGGCCATGGAGGATTTACAGGATCTACTTTACATATAGATGAAGAATTAGGAGCTGTTACACAAGGTATGTATATTTCATTTTGGAATATGATGGCAGAAAGTATATCAAATAAACAAGCTCCATGGACCACATATGGAAAGATGACTAAAATGGAACAACAAAATGTTAAAAGAACATTAGTTGAATATGCTTCTTTAATAGCAGCAACAGTATTAGTGGGAGCTTTAGCAAATCTTGATGACGATGAAGAAGATTGGGTAAGTAACTTTGCTTTATATCAAGCTAAAAGATATCAAACAGAGATTCTACAATGGACTCCAGTTGTAGGATTTGAAGAAGCAATGAGAATCTTAAGATCTCCAACAGCTACAGCACGGCCAATTGAACGTGGATTAGGATTAATAAATCATGTTGTTAGGAGAGAAGTACCATATATATTAGGATTTGGTGACCCTGAAAAGATATTTTATCAAAGAAGATCAGGTAGATTTGAAAAAGGTGATCGTAAACTTAGAAAAAAAGTTGAAGATTTACTTCCTATAGTTAGAGGAATTAGAAAAAGTGAAACTCCTAGGGAAGCTTACAAATGGTTTACCACATTAAGTAAATAATGGGCATTAAAAAAGGGGCGAAAGCCCCCTTTTATATGAACTGGGCCAAATAACTACTATATTACCCATTACATTGACATTTTTAATAATAAAAGGTATCCTATTAAATCATCAACAGTATCTTCTGTCTTATCATTAATACCTTTATTTTTAATTCTCATTAATTTATCATCAATTCTAGCACATAAAGATTCAGTAGCATCTGATTTACTAAATATATTGGCCGGATTTAATGCACTGTTTCCATATGCTAAATTTTTTGATTTTAATAAATTAGTTATTTTTTTTACTATTTTATCTAAATCTCTATCAAAAGATACTTCATAAACCTGTCCTTCGCTAACTTCAACATCTATATTTCTACTAGTATCCCAATAATGATCACTATGTAATGTGTGATCCATATTATAAGGTTTATTAAATTCCATTCCTTCTGGAACAGACATTTTTACTTTATCTTTACATTTACAATCTTTTTTCTTCATAATAATTTATTAAATTTATAAGTTTCAAAATTAAAAGTTTCATCTCTATCTTTATTAATTATACTTAATAATTCAGAATCTTCTTCTAAAATAACATCTAATTTAGTTTCCAAAAGTTTTTTTCTTTTAGGACTTTTAAATAAAATTTGACCTACTTCTCCATTAGCTTCTAAATCATGAAAATCTAAAATATCTATTTTATAAGTTTTTGATAATTGTGAATATTTACCTTCTAAGAAATTATCAAAGTTTTTAGTATGTTTTTTAGGAATATCAAATACAAACATTACATAATCTGGACTTGGATCGTATCTTTTTCTAAAATATTTAAAAGTTGATAAAGCTTTTTCAAATTTAATAAATAAAGGATCTGAAGACCATCTGTATAGTAAAGCTATACATGTATCATTATCTGGAATTGCTATAAAACAATTCATAAATAATCTATTCCAAAAGAATAATCTTCTATTTCCACTGAGCATAGGCATTATAAAAGTAGAAGCTTTGGTTCTTTTAGCTATAGATAAATCATAATAAGTAGAATCAATAGATTTTTGAATTAAATTAACTTTGTATTTTATCCCTTTTATTTTTGTAGTAAGTCCTAAAGTAAATTCTACATCATTAGAACCTCCTTTTAAAGAAGTTATTTCATACTCTGATTTTTGCGGGATTAAACATTTAGTTGCACCTGTTATTCTAAAAGTTAAAGCATTAACAGGAGTGTAGATAAGTTGATCACATTTTACAGCCATTCGTTTTCATTTAAAGGTTTAACATCATTAATTACTAAGTCTTTTAGCTCGATGCCAGTTTCCCTTAGAACGTCTTCTTTGGATTTAAGGATATATACAAGTCTGAATGTCTCTGCAAATTTACAAATTCCTTCGGCATTACCAAATTTTTCTATATATTTTTCTAAAACAAATGCAGGCATATCAGGAGGAAGTACTTTTTTTAACCATGACTCTGCTGTTTTTAGACCTACTTTTGGAATACCTGGAATACCATCAGTTGGATCTCCCATAAGCATTTGTTTCCAAAGAAACCATTCTGCTTCATTAGGAGTAGTTTTTATAAAATCAGCTGTTCTATAATTATAATGTGTGCCTGGTACTTGATATAATACATCTTTATCAGGGCTACAAATCATAGTATTTTCAGTTGAATAAACTGCTACTAAATCGTCTGCTTCTAATTCTGGTATATATTCAAATTTCCATTCTTGTTTTAAGTATTCTTTTAATGCGTAAAA
>CEUI01012597.1_pt1 | contig 15392 bp, 19 predicted proteins | sample 531411 | NCBI WGS metagenome assembly CEUI01 (sample SAMEA2622841, study PRJEB7988) | marine metagenome | isolation source: saline water (ENVO:00002010), including
TCAAATTTCCCTTGGGGCGGTTTAGGAGCAGGATAAAATGAGAATTCAAACAGGACCAAGCCCCGGCACCATGGGGATGGCGGGGTATGTTGCCGGTGCCGCCGAGTACAAGGAAAAGCAACGGGCCATCGAGCGGCAGCAACGCCAGCAAGACATTGACAACATCTTTCGGGGTGTGTCGCTGGCTGCGGGGATGGTGTCTGGCGTCGCCAGTCCGTTTATCAACAGTGCCGCTGCAAAGCACACTGCACACTGGCAGAACGATCTGGCCATAAAGAAGCAGCAAGCGGCTGACAGACGGGCCAGAGATCCCGAGACCATTCGCCTAAACGCCGAGGCGGACGCCGAAAGGCAACTGGCTGGGCAGAAAGCCGCGATTGGACTCCAAAACAAGGGTCTTGAGTATCTGCGGTCTATAGGTCCAGCAGGTCCCGAGCGTTTCATCAGCAGGCCCAACGGCGACAGGGTGCGTGTTGGTGGCGGAAGCGGAATGCTGGACGACGCTCAAATGCTGCGAGCGATACGTCAGCTTGACGGTCGCGTGGTGTCGATGGGCGGACAGGCTGCGGCTTCGGCAGACACCTCAGCAGACCGCTTCCAGAGAGCAATTCACACCGACACGCAGGGCAACCGGTTTGTCATCGGTAAGAACGCACACGGCGACACCATTACGGCACTGGATAACCCCCAGAGGGATCGGCAGCAGGCGGCGATGAAAGAAGCCACTACCTACTTCCGCACCCAAGATGCAGCCTACGGGCAAAAGTTGGCAGACAAGGGCGCACAACTAACCGAGAGACTGGCCCTGTCTGGGAAAACCCAACCCGAGATCGACGAAGCATTTGATGGGCTGGCCAGAAACCTAAAGAAGAACTGGCCGAAACCCCCAGAGCAGTTTAGGGAATTTTTCCCATCTAGGTATGAACAGCAGGACGATTTTGACCGGACTCCACTACACGAAGTAGACGTGAACCCCAACCCGAACGTGCCGCCGTTACCGAAACGAACCCTAGGGGACCCGCAAGGAGACAACATCCCCGTTACAAAGCCTGAAAGCTTTACTGATGGCCCAGACATCAACGAACTAGAGAGAGAGAGACAAAGGAGAGAACAGGAAAAGCTTGAGGTTGACCGGATCGTCAAGGCTATGAAGAGAGGCCACGAAGCCACGGCTCAAGACCTCCCCAAGCTGGCCCAAATCGCAGAGGACCCCCGATTCAGAAAGAAACTGGTGGACATGGGTGGAGTGAAGTTCCACAACACCAAGGAGCGGTTTGACTCACGGAAACTTGTCGGCGCACTGGACATCATGCGTCAGGTCAACCACATTGAAATGGACTCCATGCACAGGAACAAAATGGTTCTCTCCATGACAGGGGAACAGGGCCGCAAACAACACTCGCTTCGCATGATGGCCGCAGACTGGCTACAGAGGTCCATGGAGCAGTACGAGTTGTCCGTGCAAAACGAGAAAGGGATCAAGGGCGGTCGACCCACGCTCTGGAACAAGAAGATCATCCAAATTCCTCCCGACCTCGACGAGGCAATTGAAAAGCCTTGGATCGTATTCGGAAGCATGTCTGACATCCTGCCTCCAGTGAATCCGTACACCGAGACGCATGGCGGCTACGACATGCCCCCAGAGCCTTATCCAGCCGCAGGGAGTTTTTAGAAGATGGCCAATGGCCCCATCCAGCTAGGGTTGTACGAAGAACCCCTGCACGCCCAAGAGGCTTACAGGGACGTTCTGGGACAGCCTAGCCTGATCGACCTCGTTGGTCACGAGTCCCCTTCGGGGGGCGGTGTTTATACCAACGAGTTTATCGACGCCCTCAAGCAAACAAGAGAGGGTTGGTCAGCAGGCCACGAGCAACGGGAACTGGAACGCCTCAGGGACCTCCAGTACATACAGGACTGGAAGAGGACCGAGGCTGAGAAACAAGCTGCGGAGCGATCCGATAGCTGGATGCCTTGGGAGATGCAGTCCCTCACCAGCGGCCCCGCCGCAGGTGTTGAGTCGTTAGGGGCTGCTGTCGCGAGGATGGTTGACCCCGAGGTTTCCAACTGGATGGTTCGTTCAACCCAAGCCAGAAGCATGGGGATGGACTTGGGGATGACAGCGGACGAGTTGGGGGAAACCAGAAAGTGGGTCAACGACAACCTGTACGGTGCCTCTAGGTCTTACACACAAGCCGCATTAGCGGCAGCGACTGCGAAGTTCACCGGAGGATCTTCGTTCGCCTTCATGGCGGGAGGGGCCGCAGCGTCCACCGCCAACGACACCTATGTGGAGGGTTTGGACTACGGACTGTCTCCTAGGCAATCCTTCAACCTAGCGTGGAAGCAGGGTGCGTTCGAAGCGGGCGTGATGTCTGTGTTTCAAATGGTTGGCTTGGGTGGTTTAGAAAAAGGGCTTAGTCAGTCCGTTGGCCATGGCATGTGGGGCTTCCTGAACAAAGAGTTCGGCAAGCAGTTCTTGGCCGAGATGACTGAAGAGCAGATAACGACGGTGCTACAAGAGATGACCCGTGTCGCGACCATGCCGGAAGGAAAGTACCGGAACGCATGGATAGGGGACGACGGGACCTTTGAAACGTCTCCCATGTATCAGGCACTGAAAGACACTGCCTCCCAGACTATGTTCATGATGGGAGGCACCAAGCTGGCGCATGGTGGGGCCGAGAAGGCTTGGAAGTTCATGATCGACCCGAGCCGAAACTCCGTTCTCATCATGCCTGACGAGGTTAGGGAATCGTTTGAGAGAGAATACGGAGACCTAAAGAAAGAGGAGAACCGGCAAGCCGCCGCCGATGGCCAGCTATCGAAATACCTTTCCGACTTGTCCAGCAAGGCAGAAAACGAGGCAGAGCTTGAATACTGGGAGTCCGTGGCCGAGGACGAGGGGCGAGACGATAAGACAAGAGAGGCGGCGAGGGGTGTTGCCAGTCGGCTTGACGGTGGTGATTTCGAGGCCACGAATGTTGGCAAGGAGTTGCTTGAAATCATCACGGAGAGGATGGGACAAAAGGTTCCGGCGGAAAGCGTGACCAGTGACGTTGTCCCCGCCCCCCCAGCAGCGGAGCAACTCAAGGTTGAGGTCCCCCAAGTCATCCTTCAGCAGGACCCTGACGCCAAGATCGTTGGTCACTTGGACCTCATACCAAAGGACGCAGACGAAGACACCGCTGTCAGAATGCTGTCCATTGCCAAGGAGCTTAGTAACGAGACCCGCAACGGCAGGGACATCCGGTTTGTCCAGACATCCGACCCCAACATCAAGGGTCTTTACTCTGGAGACGGGATCTACATAACCGTCCCAACGATCAACAAGCACATGAAGGACGGGGTTCTTGATCAAGAGGGTATGAGAAAGGCCATCACCGGAACCTTTGCCCATGAGTTCACGCATGAGCTAAAGAAGAAGTTCGTGGGTGTCTGGAACCGTCTCTACAAGACGCTGGCTGACGACTCGAAATACGGGAAGCTGCTTGAGCAGGGCAAAAAGAACTTCTTGGAGCAGTTCGAGGCTGCTCAGGGATTGGACGTTGACCCTTACTCTGACTATCGGGGCGAAGCAAACGCATCGAGGCTAGACGAGTTGATCAGGGAGGAGTCCCTCGCTTACCTGATGGACGACCACTTTATCACCACCGGCCTTGTTTCAAAGATCGCCAAGACGGACAGCAACGCCTTTGAGATGATGCGGGACTGGTTGCGTCGAATCAGGAACTCCCTGTTCCGAGACAAGCTGTACAGGGGTATGACCTCAGTGTTCAACGAGGTCGCATCGGACATGGGGATCGAGGGGATTGCCGAGAGGCCTGTCGTAGACACGACAAAAAAGAAGTCGAGACGCAAGAAGCCACGGAAGACCGCAAAGAAGAGCCGTAAGCACGTACTCAAGAAGGGTCTTCCAGAGTGGGCCGAGGAGCCTGTGGCCGATCTTGAGAAGCGTGGCAGCAAGGTTGTGCAGAAGAACTTCGCCTCGAATTCCGCTGTAGTTGTGACCGTAAGGACGAAGTCTGGCAACACCAAGATCGTGATCTTGAAGTCCTATGACGGCGGTGACTCTCTGGTCAAGAAGGTGGTCTCAGCCACCGAGAAGAAGTATGACGAACTGCTGGACTCTGCTGTGGAGGAAGCTGCATCCGTCGAGGAACCGGCTGAAGATTCACGAGAGACAATCGTTGAAGCTGTGAACGACGACATTGAAAAGCAGTACACCGGAGTCAGGCAGGGCTACTCGGACGAAGACGTTGACATTGAGTCGACTGATATCGAAGCCTTCTTTGACGCAGCGGCTTCCATTGATCAGCGGGACGGGACCGGACTCTACTTGGAAGAGGGAGACATCGGGGACATAGACGTTGACACCCTGATGGACCGAGAGCTTGTCATAAAAGATGAGGATGGGCGGTATCGGGTGAGCAGTATTGGCATGCGTATCATGTCTTGGGAGCCATCCGACACTATCGGTGAGTTTTCCGAAATGGCCGACGAGGACTACGACGACCGGTGGTCCTTGGGTTCATTCAACGGGTTGGATGAAATCGAGATTGAGGAGATGGGCTGGGCCACCCTGAACGGGGAGATGGCACTGAGGAACTCCCCGCACGAGGGGAAGGTGATGGACCTGATCAAGGAGATTTGGTCTGGCAACGAGAGGGGCCAGATCGTTCGTTGGCTCAGGGAAAACGACAGCAAGGCCCTCAAGAAGGTTGTGGACTCAGTTTGGTCTAAGGAGTACAACGCCCTCCTCAAGGAGGCTGATGGGGAACTGGTTCGTTTCGTTGACCAGATCAGGAAGAGGATGCTGTCGGGCAAAAGGACCCGAGACGTGAAGGCTGGCGACGCTGAGTGGAAGCTGCTCAACAGGGCGCAGTTCGTCGTTCCATCACCGAACGAGTACAAGCAGCTAGAAGCCAGTACCGACCGTCTGTCCGTAAAGATTCACGACCTAGAACTCACTGAAGACTACTGGGACGAAACCTCAAAGCATCATGTCGACGAGCGGACTAGGCAAGCCGTGGACAAGGTGCGTGCTTTTGCACACATCAGAACACCTAAAGAAATACGGACCCACCTAGAGGACGAGGTCAAAGGGCAGTCTGAGTTCAACAAGGACCCTCTGGGAACAATAAAGAGTCTTATCCAGAAGGGACTAGAGGGTCAGGTGTTCACGTCAAAGGACTGGGTGCTTGCCGAGATGGGCCATGCCCACATCCTTTCGATGCTGGACGCTGGAAAGCTGACAGCGGCTGAGATGGAGAGGATGACTCAGCAGAAGATTTGGCTGGCTATGTACTCCAACGAGGCTGCTTCTGAGTGGGGCCGTGCTGGCTCGATGATGAGGGACAGGGTTGAGTCGGTGAAGGACCGGTCGAAGCGAGCAATCGACAAGGCCCTGTATGCTCCGTCCGAGAGGCTGAAAAGAAGGATCGGCAGGGCGAAGACTCTCAAGCAGTGGGACAAGGTGAAGAAGCTGCGACAGGAATGGCACAACGAAAACCGAAGGGTGGAGCGTTCCCTGATAGCCAAGGGCTGGGACTTCAATCAGCTAGAAAAGTACATGGGCAGCAGGGAAGCTGTGGAGTCGTTCGTGTACGAGGTCATGAGGGAGAAGGGCGAGGTTGGCACTGTAGCCAGTATCGCCTATGAGATTTGGGTCAACTTCATCTTGTCTGGACCCCTGACCCACGCAGCGAACATAAGCAGTAACATATTGATGTCCGCTTATGAGTTTGGACCCAAGAGGATTGCCGAATCCTTGTTGAACGAGGTGGCCGTGCAGGCTGGCCTTGGTGACAAAATGGCACCTAGGATTGGTGAGCTTCCCCACCTTTACGTGGCCATGGGCAAGGGGTTTATTCAAGGGGCCAAGTATTTCTGGAGATCCATAGTCACTGAGGACAGTGCGTTCGAGAAGGCTCTGGGTGTAGACAAGTCCAGAACCAAGATAGAGAGTTCTCACCTGAAGCAGATCGGCGGGCCGGGGTCATGGAACAGGGGTATTGGCGGAAAGGCTGCGGTTATTGCTGGAAGGGGTCTTAGACTTACCGGCACAACATTCCTGAACGCAATGGACTCGTGGCAAAAGAGTGTGAACGCCCACGCAGAGGTTGTGGCACTGGCCTACAGGGATGCGAAGTTTCAGGGGCTTGTTGACGATCAGGTTGGTCAGTACATGGACAACGTGATCAACGATAAATCACACCGTCTATGGACAGACGCACTCGTCAAAGCTCGTGACACAGTGTTCCAAGGCGAGCCTTCCATTGCTGGACGTGCAGCACTTACAGTCAGGGGGACAGTCCCCGGTGCTAAGTGGCTCATGCCGTTTATCCTGACACCCGACAACATCTTGCGGAAGGGAATCTCTTATTCTCCTCTGGGTGCTGGGCAGTGGGGATACGGAGTGTACAAGGGATTCACTGAGGGCGATTGGTCTGGGATGGGCGAGAAAAGCGTCCAGCAGATGATCGCTTATTCCATTGTCCTTATGATGCTGGGCGACGACGAGGAGGAGCCATGGATAACTGGCACTGTCCCATCGCAGCCAAAGGAGTGGGCTGGTCAGGCTAGGTCTCAGACGATACCGGCGATGTCCATCAAGGTTGGCCATGCAGAAAACGGGGACGCGATATACCGGTCTTACGCTCGCATAGAACCTTTTGCGACCATGCTGTCGCTATCAAAAGACATCGTTGTCATGGCCAGAAGTAAGTCGGTGAACCTAGAGGAGGCGTGGTTCAAGCTTACAGAGTCTGTTGTGGAGATGACCAAAGACAAGACATTCCTGAGGACGGTTGCAGACCTGTCGGTGTTTTTGAACAACCCAAAAAACGGCGCGAGAAGGATCGCTGGGGGATTCATAACGTCTGCCGTTCCCAATATGTACAAGCAAATCCGCAAGGCAAGCAGGGAATACAAAAAAGAGAGGCGGGACTGGGGGGATGACGGTCGGTTTGAGATGTGGATGAAGGGGAACATCATGAAGATGGAGCTTCCCTTTTTCGAGGAGTACGACAAGTACGACCAGTACGGCAAAAAGATCCCAGAGAACTGGACGCCGAACTCTTCTCACAAGTCCAGCTTCTGGTACAAACTGCTTGTTCCAGCAAAAACAAAGAGTGTACACGAGGGGGTTGCTGACAAGATCCTAAGGAGATGGAACGACCAAAACCCAGACAAGGATCGAAAAGGCATAGAGGAACTGGACCCATACTTCCTGATCAAGGGTGTTAGGCGTTACCTAACTAAGCCAGAGTATGAAGAGTACACCAGACTCACGGGGCAAGTGTTCAAAACACTGGTCGACTCAGAGGCCGTGGATATCGAAGAGCCTACAGAAGGGTATGTCGAAAACCTTTGGAACTCAAACTGGAGTGCGGCGAGGTCAGCGTCGCAGGCGATTCTAAAAAAGAAGTGGGCTGGCCTCCCCTACAACGACGAAGCTGAGAAAATTGGACAGCAGGTGTACCAAAACAACATAAACAAAAGGATAGCTGTACTAGGCAAGCCTAATCATGTGCTTTGGAAGCAGAAGCCGGAAGTGATGAAGCTTCCTATTGCCAAGAGAAAGCAGATGCTGGACGCTGAACAGAAGGAACTTCTGGAAGAGAAGAAGGAAGCTGTTGAGTGGCTGGTGCAGCAGGGCTACACTGAAGAGAACTTCCCCCGTCTAACTGACAGGAAATGGTCAGAAAGCCGGGGCAGAGCATTGGGGTCATTCAAGAACTTGAGCAGGGGGGTAAAAGGTGCGAGGAAGCGAACTGTTCCACCACGAGTTGAAGCTACTAGGTGACCTGCACGATTCAAAGCAGGTTGACTATGGAAGGCCAGACGACCCGTTCTCCAATGTTCGGGCATCAGAGGAGTTTGGCATAGACCCGTGGATAGGCTGCATGGTCCGTGCGAACGACAAGATACGTCGCATCCAAACGTACGCCAAGAACAAAAGCCTGAAGCACGAGAGCGTGGAGGACAGCTTCCGTGACTTGGCCGTGTACTCGCTCATCGCGCTGTGCTTGTACAAAGAGCAGCACGAGGACGCCTAGCCGTCTGGTGTAGAGGAAAACCTCGGCTCATTGAGGATCTTGTGGATCTCGAACTCGTTTTTCAGTCCACAAAAAGAATCCAAAATGTCGCACACGTCCTCTAGTTCAAGAGGCCCGTCGTCATTTGACCAGCGGTACAGGATGTCCACTAGTCCATTCCTCTCAAGGTCCAGTGACTTCTCTGAGTCATCTGTCCTGATGATGTAAGTGTGACCATCTGTGAAACACTCTATCTCAAAAAGCGTCTTTCCCATTTTCAAGCTCGCTTTTTACCTTGACGGGGAGGCTCCCCGTCCCCATCATAGCAGTTCACCCACGAAGGAGGACGAGCCGTGTACGCATACTTGCGTGAGGCGTTCTCGGTCATAGATGAAATGGCCAAGGACAACGAGTTGGTAGCCACCCAGTGCAGTGCCTTGATGACGGCCTATGCCGCCGAGTACCACAGCACCAACTCTAACTATGAGATCGTTGAAATAGAGAAGGTCTATACCGCCCCACTCCGCAACTTGGACCCGAAGGGCCGAATAAGCAGGAAGTGGACTCTGGCAGGCAAGATCGACAAGCTGATCAAAGTGGACGGCGAGCATTACCTCGTTGACCACAAGACCACATCAATGCCGATTGCTGACCCTGACGCCAATTACTGGAGGAACCTCAGGATCGAGAGTCAGCCTAGGCACTACGAGATCCTGATGTACTCCAATGGCGTTCCGCTCAGGGGCATCATCTGGGATGTGGTCAAGAAGCCAACAACAAAACCACGCAAGATAACCGAGGCCGTTCGCGCCCACACTAGGAACACTGGCCTCTACATGGGGGAACGTGTTTCAGACGCAACGCTCAAGGAACTCCTGTCCATAGACAGAGAGAACATGGAGATGTATCACGTCCGTCTTGTGAAGGAAGTGATGGAGAACAGGGACAAGTTCTTCAAGCGTAAGAGCATCACGCTAACGACTGAGGAACTAGAGCAATACAACCGTTCTTTGTGGCAGGTGTCAGAGGACATGACGGCCACAATGAAGAGGACGGAGAAAACTCAGATGACCCCGTACAACCCATCTGGTTGCATGATGTGGAACACGCCGTGCCAATACCTAGGCATCTGTTCTCACCATGACGACCCGAGCAGCCAGAACTGGCAGCACACAGCGGATGTACACCCTGAGCTTGAGGGTGAGGCTTCACCTCAGGGTAACAGGTCATTGCTTACGAACAGCAGGGCGAAGTGTTTTCAGCTTTGCCCGACAAAACATCACTATCGCTACGTGATGGGACTGGAGAGGGTTCGCGAAGAAGTGAAGCCCGCTCTGTTTTTTGGAAACGTCTGGCACGCAGCAATGGATGCGTGGTGGGCGGCAGTTTCTGGTTACGAAAGGGGAGACGATGCCACCAACTAAGACGAAGACAACTTCTAACTGGCTGAAGAATGTCCGCAAGGGCATTGCGAAGCGGCCACCTTCTATGGTCATTGCTGGACCGGCTGGGGTGGGGAAGAGCAGCCTTGCTGGGAACATTCCCAAGAGTCTGGTCATGCCTTTTGGTCAGGAGGACACGTGGGATCTGCTGAAGTCCAGTGGGTCTGTTCCTGCTGATCTTCCTGTCCTGCGTCCTGCTAGGACCTACAGTGACATGATGGAGATGATTGGGGAGGTTACCGAGGAGGACCATGACTACAGGTTCTTGGTGATCGACACCATCACTTGTGCTGAGAGGATTACTCACGAGAGCGTGTGTAACCGAGAGTTCTCTGGCGACTGGTCCGACAGGGGCTTCTTGGGTTTCAACAGAGGGTACGAGGTTTCACTGAGCGACTGGAGGGAATTCATAAACGCCCTTGATCGACTCAGGGATGAGAGGGACATGGGTATTGTTCTTCTTGGCCACACAAAGGTGGCACCCTACCGGAACCCAGTTGGTGCGGATTACGACCGGTTCACGGTTGACCTTCACCACAAGACGTGGAGCCTTACGCATCGCTGGTGTGATGCTGTGCTGTTCTACAACTACTGGATTGATGTTGATGAGTCTGGCCTCAGAGCCAAGGGTAAAGGTGGACACGCAAGAGTCCTCCACACACAGCACTCAGCAGCGTTTGACGCCAAGAACCGCTTTGGGTTGCCACCTGAGATTGAGGGTGGGGACAGTGGGGCAGAGGCTTGGGCAAACCTGAAGAGTGCAATCGTTGAAGCTAGGAGAGAAGCATGAGTTCTTACGAAGAAGGTCGTTACGAGTGTACAGTTATGGGTCAGGGTTTCGGGACTGCTGGAGAAAAGCAGACCCCGTACTTTGGGATTGAGATCCTTCCCCACAAGTACATTGGGGCAGAAGGCGAGTTCGTTGTGGACGCGAAGTTCACTAGGACCGTCAAGCTGTGGATGAACAGTGACTCCAACGTGGAGCGATCATCCGAGTACCTCAAGGACTTGGGGTGGGATGGCAAGTTCAAGGACCTTGAGCCGGGGGGTTCCTGCGACCTGACCGGAATGACTGTCGAATTAGTGAACAAGCACCACCACACAGATAGTGGGAAGGTGTGGGACAGTTTTGAGTTCCCTTTTAGGGGTGAGGCACTGGCCACCATCGCAAACGATAACAGTATCGCTGCGAAGCTGGACCGTCTCTACAAGACCTCTAGCGGTCCTCAGAAGGCCGCCACAGCCACTACAACGGACGAAGAGACTCCGTTCTAATAGAGTCCTCCTTTCGTGGGACGGGGGAGTAGTGACCCCCAACCGTTATCGCGTCCACGGTCGCCAGCCCGTTCAAGTCGGGCATAGCGGTTTTAGCCAAGGATGGCACATCGGGGCAGGGAGGCCCCTTTTTGAGGCGAAATTGTGGCAACCATGTGGGAAATTAGAGGCTGTAAAACTATGAGGGCGGTTCAGCTTCATCGCCTGTATGCCTACATGGGTCTGTTACCCGACCGGTTTCGCAAACCGGATGCTGGGGGCGTGAAAATCGAGGCAATGTCTGGCCGACATCCTCGGGGGACACAAGCTACAAACACGTAGCCAGCAGACAGACGATGCTACGATATGGGGGAATGGTAAGTGTCCCCGATAGGCCGCGATGTATCATGACACCTATACCGAACTGCCCCGACTGTGGGGTGAAGCCGGAACTGAAGGAGAACTACATGGCAGTGGGCGGGCATCTGTTTAGCGGGGTGGAATGCCCGTCATGCAAACTGGTCGCGATGCACTTCAACACGCAGGCTGGCATAGACCTTTGGTTTGAGATGTGCGAGGAGTGGGAGGATTAGTGGGCGACATACATCCCGTGCTTTTGTCCACCAAGGTTGTGGTGGTGGTTCAGTTTTTTTCCCTGTGTTTCCTTTTGTTGTCTGGTTCTTTGACATGGAAAAAAAGGCGTTGAAAATCGCCCTTGCTGCTCTGGTTGTGTTTCATAGCTACATTGTCGTGGCCAACGTGCTGGCATTCTTTGTCGTGCCGTTTGTTGAGCCTTGGTACGTGGCTGTTCCAATCATGTCTGTGGTGCTGCTTCTTGTGTTTTCAAAGGTGCTGGACTGCCCGCTAACGAACCTAGAGAACCACATCAGGAAGAAGCTAGGCATGAAAAGGATAGGTGGGTTCGTTGGGCATTACTTTATAAAGCCAATAAGGAGAAGTCGTGGGTCGTAACTATGAGAAGGAGAGGCTGAACGAGACTAAGGCACGTAAGGCTAAGAGGGCGTCACGCAACAGGGCGAGGCGTAGGCTAAAGAACTCTGGCGTGAATGTTGAAGGAAAGGACGTACACCATAAGGACGGGAATGCTAACAACAACAGCCTGTCCAATCTCACTACCAAGGACCCTTCTAAGAACCGGTCTGTCCCTAGGACGAAAACGGCTCGAAAGAAGCGGGTTTCAGCGATGTCCCATAAGAAAAGGAAGAAATGATGTCACTAGATCAACAGGCCATGGCACTTTATATGGCCTATCCACGAAAGGTTGCCCGTGCAGCGGCACTGAGGGCCATCAAAAAGAGCTTGCGTAACGAGGAGTTTGAGGTCCTAATGGAGGCGGTTCTCTCCTACGCAAAGTCTAGGGAGGGACAAGACAAGCAGTACACCCCGTACCCAGCAACTTGGTTCAATCAAGAGAGATGGGCAGATGACAGGGAAGAATGGTTCCCGTCAAAGCCGGAAGTTTCTGTCGAGGAGGCTTGGCTGATGGTGCGAGACGCCGTGCGAAAGCATGGTGTTATGGGTATGCCCGAAGCCCGCAAGTGCCTTCCTTTGGAAGTTTCTGGTGCGGCAGAGAAAGTAGGCTGGCGAAACCTTTGTGACATGACGGAGTTCAACAGCGAGAAGCTGCGGTCAAATTTCCGTGTTGTTTATGAGAGGATAGCCAATGGGAGGCCCAGAGAACAAAACCCTGCGGGAACACGAGAAAGCTTTAGCGGCAGCTTGGGAAACATACTTCGCATCAGTGCCGGGGACAGCGGAGGCTAGAGAATCCCTGAGGATTGCCGCTACATATCCCCTGTCACCGGAGGGAAGACGTGGCACGCCCAGTTTACGAAAGCGCGGCAGACAGAAAGAGGGAGAAGTCCTTCGCTCACCAGATAGAGAAGGTGACTGGGGCTTTCCTGAAGAAGACCCCCCCGTTCTACCACGTAGACTTCATGGGGCTGACGAGGCAGAGCAAAGGTGCTAATGTCGGCTTCTTCGTGGAGATCAAGCATAGGAAAATTGACCACAACAGATACGACACGTACATGCTGTCGTTGAAGAAGTGGATCAACATGAACCTCATACGCAGGTATGGGGGGGTCCCTGTGTTTCTGGCTATCCGCTATTTGGATATCGACCTGTGCATCCCCGTCACTGACGAGGTGTTCCCAATCAACTACATGGGAAGGGTCGACAGGGGGGACGAGGCAGACATGGAGCCTTGTATCCTGATACCGATCCCTAGACTGTTGCCATTGGAGAGGATGCGGGATGGCTGATCTGAAGATACACAAGCCGGAAAGCACTATTGTGGCTGTCGACCCCGGCAACAAGATGTCGGCGTTTGTGGTCCTAGAAGACGGTGAGCCTGTTGACCTTGGGATACACGCAAACGAATACTTCCTGTCCCTGCTGGACTACGTGAGCATTATCTGGCCGGAAGCGACACTGGTCATAGAGATGATCGCTTGCTACGGGATGCCTGTTGGGGCTGAGGTGTTTGACACTTGTGTGTGGATAGGTCGGTTTAGGGAAAGGTTCCATGGACCCGTTGAGTTTGTGTACCGAAAAGATGTAAAAATGAACCTTTGCCAGAGCATGAGGGCTAAGGATGCCAACATCCGCCAAGCTGTGATTGATCGGTTCGGCGGTAAAGAGTCTGGCGTAGGAAACAAGAAATCCCCCGGCCCGCTGTATGGGGCAAAGAAGGACATCTGGGCGGCAATAGCCGTGGGGCTAACATACATGGATGAGATCAATGCAGGACTTAGAGAGGCGGCTGATACAGGTAGAGGAGAAGCTGAAGTCTGAGGTTGGGGACGACAAGGACGACGGGCAGGTGTGGAGGGTTGTCAACGACCACACGGCTAGGCTCGCTAAGCTGGACGACATGATATGGAGGGGGAACGGGGACAGCATAACGGCACAGATTATAAAACTACGCACGGAACTCAGGACCATCGCTATCTGTGTTAGCGTTCTGATCCCAATCATTATGAAGGTGGTCGACGCATGGCTGGAAAAAATCTAGTAGCACTTATAGTCGGACTCCTGACGCTGAGGCCGGTGCTGGCCGAGAACCGCGAGGTAAAGCCGTCCTACTACAACGCCGTCGTGAGGATTGGTGGATGCAGTGGGGTGCTTATCAAGAAGGGTGATGTCGTGACCGTAGGTGTGTCGGCACAGCATTGCACGGGCAGGGTCGGAACGACGGTGTACTTCAACAACCCAGACGGGACGGGGGGATTAGCACGATGGATTGCCGAGGATGTGAAAAGCGACCTTTCTCTGTTTCGTGTGTGGACAAAGGACACGAAGGGGGTTGTTGCCAATGTCCAGCCAGACTCAGAAAAACCCAGCAAGGAATACAGGGGGTTGGGCTACCCGAAGGGGGAGGGGCCACGGAGAAAGGTCCTCACTTGGGAGGGGACATTCCACATAGACTCACTAGAAGGAAAGCGTAATCAGTTCAGGGTGGAGTCGGGGGTGTTCAACAATGGAGACTCTGGCGGCGGGGTGTTCAACAACGGCAAGCTGTTTGGCATAACCTCTCACGGGTCAAAAAACCACGAGCATCTTTTTTCCTGCACGAAGGAGCAGTTGAATGCTTTTCTGGAGAGGGAGGCTGACAAGCTGGACACCAAACTGGTAGAGTGGGATAGCAGTAAGGCCCCTCCGCTTGGATCAGACAAAGACAGAACAGTCGCTCTGGCTGCGGTGATAAAAAAGCTGGCCGAACTGGACGCCGAGAATAAAAAGCTGCGGGAGGAGTTGCGGAAGATCCTAGACACGCCAACTAGGGTGCAGGTGTTAGACCCAGAGACGGGAAAGGTTCTGGCCGAGGAGTCCTATCCTTTTGGTACGCCCATCAAGCTGGTCCTCCCAGAGGTGAGAAAATGAACTGTTCTTGCACAGGTGCGTGTAACCCAGACTGTCTATGTCCATGTCACAGGAGAGATGAAGATGCCACAAGAGTCAGTTGAACTCGCCGCCAATGACTATGCCATGCTGAAGATGCACGCCATGAACGGCGCGCAGCACGCAGCCAACGGTATTACGGCCCTGCTCGAAGTGATCCGCTACGAGCATCAGGAGTCGAAGGCCATGGTCTCGCAGGCTGAGGCACTGGGTCACCGGATCGTTGAGGAAAGCGGTTCGGGCAAGTCACGCAACACGGCTCCCTCGGGTGCCTAGCGTGTCCCCCCGCGACGAGGCTGGCCAGATGGCCGACAATCTGTCGGTACGCCTAAGTCGCATTAGGGGGGCTTCCCTTCGGGGGGGCCTCCCTAATCTTATTCGTGCCTTGGCTGGGGAGGCTAGAGATGAGTGCGAAGGACTTGAAGGAAAAGATTCTGGAGAGGTGGGCGGGCCTGAGGATGGCTGAAGAAGCCGTCATGGTTGACGACCTGTCAGAGCTTCTACAGATCAACAGGGAAACTGTGAAGGCACACAACAGGACCCTTCTGGATAACTACGAGGACGGGGATATGGGGAATATCCACGTAGGGGATGTCGTCAACCACGAGGCACCCACGTCTCTGAAGAAGGGCGCGGGCAAGGGGATGATCGCCACCATGGTGTTGGGGGCGTTGGCTGGCGGGGGAGGTCTTGGATACTTTGCCCCGCTTTTGTTGGGAAATGGGAGCGGTGGCAG
>CEUI01039446.1_pt1 | contig 15387 bp, 27 predicted proteins | sample 531411 | NCBI WGS metagenome assembly CEUI01 (sample SAMEA2622841, study PRJEB7988) | marine metagenome | isolation source: saline water (ENVO:00002010), including
CCTGAGATAAAGCAAATTGTAGATACCACAAATCACGAAGCAGGGGAAAACCCTTATTATGCTTAATAGGATAGTATATGACAGAATTTGAACTTTACTGTTTCATATTGTTTTTTACCTTAATTATACTTGCTAATCAATGAAAGAAACGTTTTGGAAATTTACAGGGTTTAAAATGGATTTTGAGTGGAGAGAAAGGTGGGAAGAGCATAGACTGGAGTTAAGAGAGGAGTTAATGTTATTGTCCCACAATGTCGATCCATTAACAGGGATTATTTTTGGTGAAAAGTCGGTTCATTTTGCATCAAGAAATGCTTGGTATCATTGGAAAAGATATCCAAAATGGGTTGCAACTGGAGTATATTATTCTTGGTCTATGCAGTTATTTCCCACTGGTGAAAATCCCTATAGACCATATGCACAACAACATTTGAGTTTTGAGGTAATGAAGCCATGGGAAGAATAAAGAAGTTTGCAAAGGCTGGTGCAAAAATTGCAATGAAGGCCTCACCTATACCAATTCCAGAAGAAATCACGGGTTTAATAGGGTTACAGGATGATAAAATGAATAATCTTGAAGAACGTCTAGGTGCAATCGAAAGAAAACTTAATAGGATATTGAAGTTACTTAAAAATGGAAATGGGACACTGGACAATAACTGAAGAATTTGACCCTTCAAAATACTTTGGTTTCGTGTATAAAATTACAAGGAAGGATACGGGAAGGAGTTATATAGGTCGAAAACAATTTATGTCTTATCGACGCAAGAAAATTGCAGGTCGAAAAAACAGGAAAAGGTACGAAACAGATTCTGGTTGGAAAGACTATACAGGAAGTTGCAAAGAGCTTAATGAAGAATTAAATAAATTGGGAAAGGAGGCATATAATTTCGAGATAATTAAATTATGTGAAACGAAGTCCGAATTAGGGTATACAGAAACAAAAATACAATTCGAACTCGATGTTCTAAATTCCGTATTGGAAGATGGATCTCGAGCATATTACAATTCAAACATAATGAATAGATGGTTTTATAAGGAGTAGTTATGCCACGAACTTATGACGAATGGGTCGATACTAAATATGGTATTGTTGAAATTAAGGGTGAAAGACGAAAGAGAGTTAGAAAGATCGAAGAAAGAAAGATGAAAAAACAGTCCAGACTCTTAAGAAAACATACTAAAACCAAAGATTCGTCAGAATAAACTGAATGCCACATGAAAATGTGGCATTTTTTTTACAAAAAAATGCAAAAAAAGTTAAAAAAAAGGCCTTTTTTACTTGTCATGGGGTGACCAATATGGTATAATATACACAGTTAAGTCAAGTAGTAAAAACTTAAATCCTCAAAAAAAGGAAAAGTACAATGAATCATTTACATCAAAAAAGTGTTATCGACATGGTAGTTCCTAATTTGAAAAATGTTTCTCGTTCACAGTTAGTACATGCTCTAGAAAACGATTCTCGTGGTGGTGATATTTTTGAGATTATTGCAACTGAAAATGGTCTTGAAAAGTTGGAAACTTGTTCCAAAGGTGCGGATCTCAGTGATAATAGTGAAGTTAAATCGGCAACAGCACAATGGCAGGTGAAAAGGAAAACTAATAAGGATGGTTCTACTGTAAAAATTGAGGGTGTTTATCAGAAAGATTGGAAGATTAATGTTAACACAAAAAATAAGACTGGTTGGATTAGAACTGGTGTTTTTGTTCCTGAAAAACCTGATGACCCCACTACTGAATCTCATTTGGTTTGGTATATTTTCCCACCTGAATCTTATGAAACTAATTTTAAAATTCATAAATCCAGGAACGTTTTAAGACCTTTTGAAGTTTCCTTTCATGAATGGTTATTCTCTATAAGTGAATTAGAAAAACTTTTTAAATCGAAAGATTCTAAAATGTATAAAGGTAAACTTTCTAGAAAAACAAAATCCGTTACTTCTAAGAAGTCTTCAAAAGTTTCCAGTGCAAAGTGGGATAAATTCATGTCCGATGTTATTTCCAAAGCAGGTAAAGAATTGGAGAAAAAATTTGGTCAGGGTTATTTTAAAACTTTTGAGGAAATTGAAATTGCAATGACTGAATATAAAGAATTAGAATCTCTATATGTTATATGTAGTAAATAAAAGGGAGAAAAAATGAAAAAAATGTTTCATTTTACCTTGTCATTGCCACTTTCATATGGTATAATATAAACATGGTAAACAAAAACATAAAAAAACGAATTTCGTGGTTGAAACTCGTGATTAAGAATTATCACAGTTCACATACTTTTCACACATCTAACCGATTGGCACACTATCGTGCAGAACTTAAACAATTAGAGGAAAAAGGTTAATTATGAAGTACAATACTCCGTTTATTTTCAATGCAAGTGTTAAAGATGTTAATGGTAAGAAAACAGCAACTCGTGTTAAGGTTGTAGGGAATGTCGAAATCACTAAAGGTAGTTTTTCACCTTCAACTCCTAAGTTCTATGCTGCAGAACTCGCAAGAGACTATGGAGTATACTGTGATACTACTACGGAATTTGTATATCCAGATGGTTTAGTTCGTAAGTTGGAAAGTGGTGAAGAGAGAATGAATGGTTATGTTATGCACGACCATCCATCATTCCATTGCATTACAGAAATTCAATAAGGAGTATATAATGGCTAGTATAAAGGTACAACAAAAAAGAGCTGCACGATCTGTTAAGTCACGTCAGAAAAAACGTATTCGAAACCAAGCTAAGGCAATTAAACGTCAAGCTGAAAACTTGGTACTTTCACCTGAAGAATTTGATGGGATTGTCAAGGCGGTTGACTATGATATTAAAAACCCTGATGCTCCTGGACAATGGGATATAAAGGGTAAACCTCGAAAGGTTCAAATCGCAAGAGAGTTATACAATAGACTTTATACAGAAACAATGGAAAAAAAGGAGAATCAGATTGAAGAGAAACCTGAAGAATAAAGAAAAACAATTTAATTCACCATTGGATGATCTAGGTTTAGTGCAGGCTCTTAACTACTACAATATCAATTTCAATGCTAAGGATTCTAAAATATTTTTAGTTTCTTACTTAGAGAATCATGAAGATGATAGAGCAAGTGTGATTTCTGCATGTCCTGAGAATCGTATGGTAAATACTTGTGGATATGTTGCAAGGTTGCTCTCGAGAAACATTCAAATACCTTTAGAAAGTATGAGGTATTTCTGGTCAGAAGTTCAGGATATTTATGAAGTTGGGTTGGAATACAAAAAGGAAAGGGAAAATTTACCAGTCCAACCTCCAAAACCTGTATTGAAAGAAGTACCACAATACGATATGGACTTTGGTGAAGTACTTGCAGAGGTTGACAATTTTATCGAATCTGATTGCAAAAACTTTGACTTTCGTATGAAGGCATGGTTAGCAGGTAAAGGTCTAATAAAACGTCAGGCAAAACAGTATGCTAAGAAGTTGCAAGAAGAATTGAAGTATGTCGATTTGGTATTAGAACGTAAGGATAAACAATTGGTTGAGGGTTATTCTAACTACAATAGGAATGCTCTTAAACGTCTAAAAAAGTTTTATGAAAAACTAATTGGAGAATGTGAAGATTATGCAAAAACAACTCCAAGGAGAAAGAAGGTAAATGTAAGTGGACGATAGAATTATCGAATTACCCATTTCATATGAAGCTCAGGTTCGTCTAGCAGAACAGTATATACAACGAAAAGGTATTATTGAACTCAACAATGAGAGATTACAAAAAAATGCCTTTTTGAACTTACATGCTAGTTTATTGGTGGAACTTAACTGGGAAACTCTGATGGATATAGGTATAATCGAAGACGAAGAATTGTTTGCTAAGGACTTTGCAATCCTTAAAGAAATAATTAAGTCCGTACTTTCCAGACAGTTGGGATTGGACCATCCACTCAATCATGTTATGGATGTTGTCGGACAAACAATCGAGGAAAAATAGTGTGCCGATACTTGTAGATTATAGTCAAGTTTTTATCGCGAATATAATGCAACAGCCTGGTGTGCATGTTACTGGTGAGGTTGAAGAGGATCTCATAAGACATATGGTTCTTAACAGTTTACGTTCATATCGTGTTAAATATTCCGAAACTTATGGTGAATTGGTTATATGTTGTGATAGTAAAAACAATTGGAGACGGGAAATATATCCTCAGTATAAAGCAGGTCGTAAGAAGGGTAGGGAAAGTAGTCATTTAAATTGGTCTAGTATATATACTGCTATCGACAAAATCAAGAATGAAATTTCTGATAATTTTCCATACAAGGTTATTGCTGCAGAGCAGTCTGAAGCAGATGACATTATTGCTGTGTTGTGTGAGTACTATGAGGGTAAGGAGAAGATTTTAATTTTATCTGGTGATAAGGACTTTGTTCAGTTACAAAAATATTCGGGCGTTGAACAATGGAGTCCAGTCCAAAAAAAGTATGTTACCACAGATGATCCGTTGATGTATAAAAAAGAACACATCTTAAAGGGTGATAAAGGTGATGGAGTACCTAACTTTCTTTCACCCGATAATACATTTGTGGATGGGTTGAGACAAAAACCTCTCCAGAGGAAAAAGATTGATAGTTGGTTGGGGTTGAAACCTGAATTATTTTGTGATCATCAGATGTTGGCAGGGTATCATCGCAATAAGTCGATGGTTGATCTTGATTGTATTCCCGAACGTATTAAGGAAAAAATAATGGAAAATTATTTGATACTCGAGGATATAGGAAGATCAAAACTATTTAATTATTTTATACAGTATAAGTTGAAAAATCTTATGGAAAAAATACAGGAGTTTTAATATGGAAATTTCATTACACGAATTCTTTGAAAAGGTAGTCGAGGAAAAATCTATTAACAAAAAGGCTGAAATGTTGAAGGATCGAGGGACTGTTGGTCTGAAGGCAATATTACGTGCTACCTATGATAATAAAATTAATTTTCTCATACCCGATTCTCCTCCACCATACGAAGCAAACGATGCTCCAGAGTGGGACTTGGCAGGTATGAAACTTGAAAAGGCTGCAGAAAAAATAGGGCAATTTGTAGAGGTTAATGGGGAAGAGACGGTACAGGGAAAGGGTTTGGCCCCTATGAGAAGAGAGTCTTTATTTATTCAACTTCTTGAGAATCTACATCCGACGGAAATTCCTATACTGTTAGGTGCAGTCAAGGGGCGTCTTCCCTACAAGGGTATCACAAAACGGTTAGTACAACAGGCCTTTCCTGGGATGATTTCTGATGACTAGAAGATTTTATGCTAATACTTGGTTCATCGATATTGATGGAACTATATTTATTCATCTGGAAAATAACGATGGTATTCAGAAAGATGAAATATTGAAAGGAACAAAGGAATTTTGGAGTAAGATTCCTGATGACGATTGTATTGTGTTGACTACTGGTAGACCTTCATGGTGGAGAGTAGATACTGTTTTAGCATTAGAAAAGTTCAATTTACGTTATGATGTTTTACTTATGGATCTCCCGAGTGGTCGAAGGGTATTAATTAATGATATGAAACCGAAAGGAAGTAGTTATGGGAATGATGTTCCTGTCCCGACGGCATTCGCAAGAAATGTTGAAAGAAACAAAGGGGTTGACTGGAATTCTATGGAGATGGATAATGTTATTTCCCCTCAGGATACTGTAATAGTTAAACAACCGAACGAAAAGGTTTATTATTTCGACAAGGAGACATATTATTCGTAATAATAGATTTATCGTTTTGTTAAACTTATTAGATTATGGTATGTATCTCATGATTTCATCATGGAAGAAAGGTAAGTTTTTTCCTAAGTCCTATATACTTTGGAGGCTGGAAACCATTTATGGGATTCCAGCCACCGACTTTTCATTCAGTAAACTTCCCCCTATAAAAAAGTTGGTGGAAGATGTGATGAAATTTGGTAGGTGGATAACCATGATTGGTTATAAAAGGAAAATGTTATGAGTTATAAACTGTCAGGTAATACTTATCGGGTTCACATGAATTTTACAATGTTAGTTTCTGCAGAAAACGATCCAAACGAAATGGTTTCAGATATTGTGGATGAAGTTAAATTTAAGAAGGAAACTGAAGAGTATATAATTAATAAGTGTGATGTAGAATGGGAGGTTTTTAAATTACCAGAGATCGAAATTTAATTTGTTTTTTTACTTGCTTTTGCTCTGATATATATGGTATAATTAGGTATATCAACAAGGGGAGAAAAAAATGAATATTTTCTACTTAGATCACAATACCAAGACTTGTTCCAAGTACCATAACGACAAACATTGTGTCAAGATGATACTTGAATATGCACAATTACTTTCCTCCACACACCGAATAGTGGACGGTGAAACATGTAACCAGAAAGTATATAAAGCAACTCACAAAAACCATCCCAGTACGAAGTGGGCACGACTTAACAGATCCAACTATCGTTGGTTGTACCAACTGTTTATCGACTTGTCTCACGAATACACTTATCGGTATGGTCGCGAACATTTGAGTTACACAAAACTCGCGACCATATTGAAACATTGTCCCCAACTTCTCCCCGACGGTGAATTTACCCAACCGACTCCTGCAATGCCAGACCATTGTAAAGTTCCTGGTGATTCTCTCGCATCATACAGGTATTATTATCAGACCGAAAAGGGTCATATGGCCAAGTGGACCAAACGACCAACTCCTGAGTGGTACTAAAAAAATGCAAAAAAAGTTAAAAAAAATGCAAAAAAAGGCCTTTTTACCTTGCAATTGCCATAGCAAAAATGGTATAATACACTTAGTTCAAACAACAAAAGGGGTTTTGAAAATCATGACATTACAAGAAATTATTCAACAATTGCAAGAACTCGCATCAGAACATGGTGAAAACATTGAGGTCGATTTTGTAGTACCTAAAACCACTGAGTCGGGTACAATATTCTCAGTGCGTCGAAACGAAATTTCGGAATCCAAAGTTAAGGTCGAATCCTGGAAGGGTGAACCTGTTAACAAGTTAGAATTATTTTTACAATAAAAAGTAAAAAAAGTTGTCAATTACCTTGCATTTGCTATAGCAAATATGGTATAATTGTATTATCAACAGTTAAGGGAGTATATAATGTTTTTCGAAAAAAGTAAACGTTCCAGTAATTACAAATGCACACTCAACCCTAATTCACAAAGTGGTAGTGAAATGTTAAAAATCATTCGCACCGCAGCTAAGGATTGGAATAAGGAAAACAGTGATAAAGTAAGAGTGGTAGTTCGTGGTCGTGGTCCTCGAAGAAATGCAGAAATTTTTGATGGTGTTAAGAAGGGTTCTTACACTTCTGATTTACCTTTAAGACATGCAACGGAAGTTGACGTGTATATGTACAACCGATAAAGGAAAAATATGATTAGTACATTTATGCATCCAAATTTTTTACGTCAAAGCAAAATTGCAAATTTCAGTACATTGGAACAGTATCAGTTGTACAATGAAATTCAACGTGCAAAACGTGAAGTTCGAATCGAAGCAACCATCGAGTTGGCATCGCATGAACGTAAAAAAGTAAGTTCATCGAAGCCTGGGTTTGGTACAAAGTTAGACATCTACGCATAACCAATAGGAGAATATATTATGAATCAGAAACATAGAAATGCAATTGCACGAAACTTAAGGAAAGATCAAGGTCCTACCAATTCACAACTGAGGGGAATTCAAACCTTAGAAATTACTGAAAATACTGTTAACGATATTATAACTGAACTTCGTGAACAGGAAGAAGGTGATGGTCTAACGATCGACGGGATTGCAGTAGGAAACTACTACACACTCCAGAACGATTCAGACGGTTACAGTGTTCTTGACGAAATGTATAACAGTGAATTTGAAACACCATTCGAGGAATTTTACAATTCCCATCCAGACGAAGCAATTGACCTTTACGACTACTTTGACTAAAAAAGTTAAAAAAAGTTGTAAAAAAAGGCCTTTTTTACTTGTCATGGTCATAGCAAATATGGTATAATTAGGTATATTCAAAAGGGTAAAAAAATATGAAAATCAACCACACATCACAACTCGCAAAATGTCTCGCAACTGAAGACATCACAGTTGTGATCGATCCAGGTGCCCCGAGTGCATACTTCCAGGTCGAGGACCGAGTATTGGGTTTACCTAATTGGTCCAACGATAACAAGTCGGTTCATGACCTGTTAGTTGGTCATGAAGTTGGTCATGCACTTTTCACACCCGGCGGTATGGAAGAAACACTTAACCGTATCGACACCGAAAACCACGACGTGATACATTCCTTTATTAACGTAATCGAGGACCATCGCATCGACAAAATGGTTAAACAAAAGTATCCGGGATTACGTAAGTCCTTCCACAATGGGTACAAAAACCTCATGGAAAGGAACCTGTTTGGTACGGAACATCCCGATACCGATATTTCAGACTACAACCTCATCGACCGTATTAACTTACAGTCTAAACTTGGTACATTTAAGGATATCCCGTTCAGTCCTACTGAAAACACTTACATGCAAATGGTCGACGAATGCAAAACCTTTGAAGATGTAATTGATGCTGCGACTGCACTATACAAATATGCCAAAGCCAAGTCCGAGACAGACATGCACTTGAACCTTCCTAGTGGTCAAGGAGAAGGTGAGGGTGAAGGTGATGGTAATTTACCACAACCATCAGACCAAAACAAGGGTGACCAACAAATGGAAAGTCCCGATGGTACTGGTGAACAGGAAAGTCAAGATGGTGATATACAAAAACCAATTAACGAAAATGGTTCCGATGAACTAACCGAATCGACTACACAAAAACAGTTCCAAGAACATCTTCGTGGTGATCCAGACTTACGTGATCGCACCATGAGTGGTATTAATGCAGTCATCCCAAATGGTATTAACTGTGAAGACTATATAATACATTGGTCCAAGACTCTCGAAGTTTTTAAAAACTACTATGATGGTCGGTCCGAGGAATTTAAAAGTAAGTTCAAAAGGTTCCGTTCTGAAAGTTCCAAAACGGTTAACTATATGGTTAAGGAATTCGAGATGAAACGGAATGCACAACAACATGCTCGAGCATCCATATCTCGTACTGGTGTAATCGACACCAATAAACTTCACTCCTACCAATTATCAGAGGATATTTTCCGTAGGATTACTAACGTGCCGGGAGGTAAAAATCACGGGTTAGTAATGTTTGTCGATTGGTCAGGTTCAATGTCCAACGATATGGGTGCAACCATTAGACAATTACTTAACCTCGTGATGTTCTGTAGTAAGGTAAATATCCCGTTCGAGGTATATTCCTTTACCGATGTCGAATGTAGTAATTACAGTACTGATGATACTGATACACATTTTGGTATCAAGTTGCACGATTACAAACACAACGAACTGATGTTCAATAGTTTCAGGTTAAGAAATTATTTCTCTTCGAGTATGAAAAAACGTCAACTCGAAGATGCAATGTTTTACATGTATGTAATGTCGTGCAAGTATGACCAATACTCCTACAGTTGGGATTTACCAGTTCAGGATTGTCTCGGTGGTACACCATTAAACGATGCAATCATGATTGCACATGATATTATACCAAAATTCAAAAGTGCAAATCGCATCGAAAAGGTCAACATGGTATTACTTACTGACGGAGAGTCAAACGGTAATATTCGCATCAAAGATAGTGTTTCGTCTGAACAGGATGAAGTTTATGTTAGTAATTACACTAATTTCAACCTACACGATCCAGTCACGAGACAAACTTACAGTGTCGAAGAACGTGGTGAATTTACCTCGGGACTATTGCAAAGTATACGTGATCGACATGACATTGAAGTCGTAGGGTTCTTTATCGCATCGGGTAATATTCAACGTAATCTAAACATGTTCGGTATACCATGGAACGAAACCAGAGAGTACCGTAAAAAACTCAACAGGGAAAAGTACCTATTACTTGAAACTTCGGGTTACACGGAAATGTATTTACTACTCGGTGGTAGAGATTTAGATATCGATAACTCAAACCTTGAGGTCAAGGAAGGTGCCAGTAAGAGGGTACTCACCACGGCATTCAAGAAATTAAATAAAGGTAAACTCTCAAGTCGTGTGGTACTTACAAGGTTCATCGACCTGATTGCATAGGAGAAAGTTATGAAGAAAAAAATTAAATTTGCGATGCTCATGGAAGTCGAAGCCGAGATGAATGAGGGGGAAACAGTCGACGATTGTCTTGATGAATTTGGTAGGATAGTCGACTTCGCAATGATACTAAGGATGGGTAGTATGGAAATCGAAAATATAAATGCAGAAGTAGCACTCGAATCGGTAGGAGACGAAAACAATAAAACTGTCGACTTGGAAGGTGCAACAGAACTAATGGAGGTTTAAGTATACAGTATGGAGTTCACATCAACAGAAATTTTACTAATAATAACTAACTCTATCGCATGGGGAATGGTTTGTTACCTATGGTGGGACTAAAGTATGGATATAATTACACTAAGTATCATGTTATTCGTGTATGGGTTAATAGTATACAGGGGAATAACTAATGCGGTATCGTGGGTTAAGAAAGTATTCTTTAACGGTTAAGTGCGTGTCGGTGCAAGTGTAACCCAAAGGAGACACTTTTGGGAAATCTAAAATTAATCGTGGTTTTAGGTTGCACACGACGGATCGAAATTTTTAAAAAAAGTTAAAAAAAATTGCATTTTACCTTGCTTTTGGGGCGTTCGTATGTTATAATTACTACTGTAATGAGGTTTAAGGGTTATGGAATTTCTAATACTTCTTTCTCTCGTTGGTTCGATCGTTTACAGTTACAAAAAAGTTTGCCGAAACGGCAAATAAACCTTGCAATTGCTATGAGGGTTATGGTATAATATAGTATGAACAACAAAACAGGAGAATTAATGATTAATCAGGAACAATCAGTATTTGTCAAGACTGCAGTTAAGGAATTCGGTACTCACACCATAGGTAACAAGGAAATTGCGATACTTAAGAAAAAATATGGTTTCAAGAACCAGCCATGGCTCATCGAAAAAGGGTTAATGGTTAAGGAAGGTCGCAAAGCCGTGTACCACTTACCTGAACTTGATGATAGTGGTCAACCATTAGCCCCCCTGTCTGAACCCGTTACCAAATCCCAACCATCTGAAGAATTACCTCCTCAGGAAGTTGTCGGTATGAATGGGTTAGAGATGTTGAAAGAGAAAGAAAAAAACCAGTGGGACGTCATGAATTTCGTCCCCTGTGTGAACCCTGAATATATTCCATGGGGAAACCATCGTGATGTTCAGAAGGTTATCCAGTCGAAGATGTTCTACCCAATGTTCATTACAGGACTATCAGGTAATGGTAAGACTTTCATGGTTGAACAGGTATGTGCAAAACTCAAACGTGAATGTGTGAGAGTTAATGTAACTATCGAGACTGATGAAGACGACCTACTCGGTGGGTTCAGGTTACAGGATGGTGAAACAGTATTTCATAAAGGTCCTGTGGTCGAGGCAATGGAACGTGGTGCAGTCTTACTTCTAGACGAAGTTGACCTTGCATCCTCAAAAATTCTATGTCTCCAACCTGTCCTAGAAGGGAAGGGTGTGTACCTAAAGAAAATTAACCAATGGGTCACTCCTGCAGAAGGTTTCAATGTGGTTGCAACTGCGAATACTAAAGGTAAAGGTTCAGAGTCAGGGCAGTTCATAGGTACTAACATCCTGAACGAAGCATTCCTAGAACGGTTCGCAATCACACTTGAGCAATCCTACACTACTCCCAACACCGAAAAGAAAATTGTAATAGGTGCGATGGGTGAAAGTGTCGATGAAGATTTTGCACTCAAGTTAGTCAACTGGGCCGACATCATTCGCAAAACCTACGAAGACGGTGGGATCGACGAGATTATAAGTACTCGAAGGTTAGTACATATTGCTAAGGCATTCGCAATATTCGACGATCGGATGAAAGCAATTGAAATGTGTGTATCACGGTTCGACCAAGAAATTAAGGAAACATTCTTAGATCTCTACACTAAGGTCGACGAAAAGTCAACACAAGGAGAGGAAGAAGATAGTGCAATTGACACTGATCCAATGCCGTTCTGAAGGAAAAAGAGATTGCAGGAAGGTGATCTTGTTTACGTTGAGGGGTTCGATGAGGCAGGTAATCCAGTCGAGGCTACGGAATGGCAAACGACAGTTCACTTAGATTATTGGGATCAGTAGGGTCAAAGCTTAGTAGGATCCCAGCGATTACCCTTTCTCAGCTTAAGGGATCCCTTCAAACACTTGTTAATTTCACCAGTAACTCATACGAAGGAGCGTAGAGAACGTGCGAATAAACAAAAAGAAAAAACAAAAAATCGAACTCGACGATGAGTTGTACCTGCAGATCGTTAGATTCCTGGGGACAGACGATTTAACAGAAATCCAGAGATTTATTGATGCAGCTATTAAGAAGATGAGAGAAGAGGAGAGGAGTGGGGAGAAAAAATGAACTGGGATTATGAGAGATTATTATTGAGTATAGCGATACTCACCTTATGTAGTGGGAGTTGGTTGTTGTTTTTCATGTTACTTAGGAAAATAGGGATACTGTGAGGAGGTCACGATGAGAAAAAAACTAGCTAGCCAAAAATTAAAAACCTTTAGCCGACAGTTACCAGAGCATTTGTATCGAAAATTTACTAAGGAGTTTGATGAGTGGAAAGCAGACCAAGAGTTGCGGAGTGGTTGGGTATGCGTTCATTGTGGTGAGTCGACCTTTGAAACTGATTATGATTACTTGATTAGCCGCACCGAGCATTTGGGTTGTGTTCTTGATTTATCGAATGCAACTGAAAATCGAATTACTAGCAAGAAAGAAATCAAAGGAGGGTCTAGTCCCCATTGGGACAGATGGAATTCATGAAAGTAATATTACCGAAAGATCTTGAAAAGCAACGGAAGTTGAAAGAGGAAATGGAAGCTAGACAACGACATGCTAAGTTGATGGAAGGGCCACAGTGGTGGTGGGATAATTGGGAGTATAGTGATTACCGTAAGGCACTCAAGGAAGAGAGAAAGAAAAGGTTAGCTGCTGAAGAGGAGTTAGCACGTATGACTAAGAAAGAGAATTTGCGGAAGGGCAATAATATAAAGTGAGGTGTGTATGGAAAATTTAATTATGAAATTTGTGGCTGTGTCTAGTGGAGTTATGGGTTTATTGGCATGTTACCTAGTCGGTTACATTCATGCCCAAGTGAAGTTAGTTGATAATCTTGAGCGTAAAATTAAAGGTGAGGAGAAGAGATAATGAAAGGTGTGAAGATGTTGAAGGCACTCCGTTCCAAGTTACAAGCTGAAGTGGAGTATTCTACTGCGAACTTGGATATTTACATGGATAAGTCCGTAGGTATTGGTGATCATGGTGATATTCTTGGTGTGGTTGAAGGACTAGTCGAGGAGATAGCTACTGCTGTGGATAAGTTGAATACCGTGAATGGTCTGATTGATGATTACACTAGCATTAAGGTGACTGCAGGAAAGTCTACTTAATTTTACCTTGTCATTTCAAAAAATGTATGTTAGTATAAAACCGTAACCAAGGAGTACATGATGATCCCGAGTAGTGCGAAAAACGATAATCGAATTAATGAATTACACAAGTATGTTAGGAAGATCGGAGCTGACATTCTCGATGAGTATGGAGATCCTACAGTTGCTAGATCTAAACTACAAACCGAGATGAATAAGATTTCTAATGGAGGGTTGATTGTATCGAATGAAAAATTAGAAACAATTCTGCGTGCTGCAGATGATAAGAGACTAACTAGTGCGACTACACGAGAAGGTGTTAATCAAGGATTAGAGGGGGTTAATCGTTTTGCAATAAAGGGAAAACTTCACAACAACAAACCAGTTATAGAGAAAATAATACTCGATGGGTATGGAGATGAACCTATAGAGTGTCCAGTGATTATAGCAGTTCAGTGTTCTGGTTTGGGTAGACATGGTTGGAAATTTGATTATGCGACTGCATTTCATATCAAACGAAATGGTGTAGGTAGGATTCAACCCCAATCAGATCGTGTTCGAAGAAGTAAACATAAAACTAATGAAAAGTCTAGTACAAGAAGAGAGGATACTTACATGGCTAGTGAACATAATGGTGTATTGAAAACTGTTGAAGATTTTGAAATTGTTACGGCTAAGGTTAATCAAGGTGACCCGATATTGTCAGTCAGTTCGAATGGGGATTTGCAGTTTACAGGATATGAGGCACTCGAAGATTTTTTCAGTCAGACATCAGGAGGAAGTGAGAAGTATCAGAACTGTGTCGGTCATGTTCGTTTCCATAGAAAACGATTCGTTGGTAGTGGTACGTTCAGTCAGAAACATCCTGAAATTTATATGACTATGCACGATGGTATTCTAGATGAATTTGATTCATACGAACATGGTCAGGTGTTGGGTGTGAATGTTTGGTTGTTGGATGATCGCTGGGTAACAGAAGAACATCATGGTTATAGGGTTACAGATGCCATCACTGGGTTGCGTAAAATGAGAAAATTTTTCGGTGGGGATGGTCCTATGCGAGAGTTTACATTGACTATAGAGAATGTTCCTGGATTGGGTGAGTGTCTTTCGTTCAACCCTAATGCAAAGAGGGGAAGTTAATAAATAAAGGGTATCGGCTGGTGTTATTATGCACCAGCCTTTTTATGTGAGTTATATTATGAAGAAAGTGATTATTGCTACAATGATAATGGGTTTGTTAGGTTGCTCAGAGTACAGTAGTGACATGAGAGTTACGTGGTCAACTAGCATTCAGAATCTTGAAGATTCTAATGATCCTTGGGAAGAGAGGGAGATCGATAAACCTCATAGGTGTAGAGAAGGGGAAACTCACTACATCGACCCATACACTAAAGTTGAGTATTGCTTGCCTGGTGACCTAGCTACAATTCGTAATTTAGATTTTTATAGAGTTAGGAAGGGAGGTGACTTATAGGTGGCAGACAATATTGATGCAAAAAATCTAGCAGATCATGAACTTATTCAATCACTTAAGAATGAAATTACTCAGCTGAGTAATCGTGAAGATAGGTTAGAAAAACAACTAATAGAAACTCAAACTAGTTATGGTGAAGCTTCTGAACAGTTAGCTCTTCATGAGAAACTTACAGCCCAACATGGAATTCTAAAGCATGTATTTTATGGAGTTATTGGTTTGGTGGGAATGATGGGACTTATTGTTTTTTGGGGATGGCATACAGGTCAAGAAACCATTGAAAGAGAAATGGCATTCTTTGAAAGGATTCTTTTGGTCTTGATTGGTATTGTGGGTGGAGCTGTTAGTAGTTTCTTTGATATTAGAAATTTCACTATTAGTAAAAACGG
>CEUI01003143.1_pt1 | contig 15379 bp, 11 predicted proteins | sample 531411 | NCBI WGS metagenome assembly CEUI01 (sample SAMEA2622841, study PRJEB7988) | marine metagenome | isolation source: saline water (ENVO:00002010), including
GAAGAAGCAAGTATGATCTTTGAAACAATTCAAAACGCAGTGGGGGCGCCGACTGATCATCGCTCTCGCCCACAAACACTTCGTGAAGCAGTTCAGAGACCTACATCGCTTTTGATCAATTCTAAGAGAAACAACACGGCTACAAAAGATCCTAAATTGGATCGTATGCTGCGTTTAGCAGGTTTAAACAAAACACAATAACATACTAGGAGGTTATATAAAATGTCTATTGTACAGAAATTAACCGAAGGTATCGTCAACCGTGACCTCTCCGCTGAGGGCGCTGCGCTGATCTCCAAGTGGGAACAGACAGGTCTTCTTGAGGGAATCACTGACGACACTTCTCGGAATGGCATGGCTCGTCTGCTTGAGAACCAGGCGAAGGAACTGCTCCGTGAGGGTTCCACCATGGCCAGTGGCGACGTTGAAGGCTTTGCAGCCGTCGCTTTCCCTCTCGTTCGCCGAGTCTTCGGCGCTCTGATCGCTAACGATCTCGTGAGTGTTCAGCCGATGAGTTTGCCCTCGGGCCTCATCTTCTTCCTTGACTTCACCTTTGGTGGCGTGGTCAATGAATCCGGTAGTCAGGACGAAAGTCCTCGTCTCGGTAACGTCTTCGGTAAATCCATTTATGGTGGTGACGTTGTCGGTGCGCAGATCACCGGTGGTGTGGACCTGTCAGGTCTTTCGGGTGTCGATGCCGGCGCTCCGTACAACCTGCGTAACGGGTACTCGTCTCCGACGGGTAGTTCTACCCGGGCCAGTCTGGCCACTGCCAACTGGAACATTGCTGCGTCCGGTACACTTAATGGCCGCGGCCAGGTTGACCAGAACAGCGGAATTGACCCCCACTTCAGTGGTCGTCAGATCCCTTTCCAGCGCATTAACGAGATCTTGCGTTTCGACCCTGATCTTGTGTCGGGCTCGAAGTTCTGCATTGTTGAGTGGACTCCCACGGCGGGCAATCAATTCAACTTTGACGACATTGTTGGCGTGCAGCTCAAAGCTGCCCCGGCTGCTGGCGGTTACACACTGGGACGTCTCGGCGTTCTTAGCCAGTCCACGGACGGCGCCACCGTCGCCGATGACGCTGTTCACCTTGTCTTCGGTGCCACCACTGGCACTGCTGATGCATTGAGCGCGTCTCTGATTCCGCAGACACTACTGACAGGCCTTGCATGGCCCCAGACGGATAATTTCCGCACCGTGGGTACAGCGCTCGGCGCCATCGAGGGTACCAACACATGGGGTCTCGAAGGTAATGATCAGATCCCTGAGATCGATATCAAGGTCGACAGTGTGGCCGTCACCGCGGTCACCAAGAAGCTCAAGGCCAAGTGGACCCCAGAGTTAGGACAAGATCTTAACGCTTACCACAACCTTGATGCCGAGGTCGAGCTTACTCAGATCCTTTCTGAGCAGATTGCTCTTGAAATCGATCGCGAGATCCTTGAGGACCTCGTTGTTGGTGCAACCGCTGGCGTTCGCTACTGGTCGCGTCACCCCGGGCAGTTCCTGGACCGTCAGACGGGAGCGATTTCGACCGTCACACAGGACTTCACGGGTAACGTGAGTGAGTGGTATGAGACTCTCATTGAGACAATCAATGATGTCTCGGCCCAGATCCACCGGAAGACTCTCCGTGGTGCGGCTAACTTTGTGGTGACATCACCTGAAGTTGCTAATATCCTTGAGTTCACCGCTGGTTTCCGTGCCAATGTGACTGCTGATAGCGACCGCGGCGACGCGGGTGCTGTGAAGGTTGGTTCCATCTCGAAGAAGTTCGACGTCATTGTCGATCCTTACTTCCCGCGTAACCTACTCCTGGTGGGTCGACGTGGTAGTAGCTTCCTTGAGAGCGGCTATGTGTATGCACCTTATGTGCCCCTGCAGACCACCCCGACGATCTTCGGTGTTGAAGACTTCGTGCCCCGTAAGGGAGTCATGACTCGATACGCCAAGAAGATGGTCCGTCCTGACATGTACGGACTCGTCGTCTGCCGAGGTCTTGAAGACTAATCAAGACTGACGTAAGGTCAAAATAGTTAAAGCCCCGTCTCTTTTGAGGCGGGGCTTTCTATTTAGTATTAGACAACCGAGGACCCCCCATGGCCGTACCTACACTAAGCCCTGCTTCTACTTCTAACACCAATGTGCTTCCCGCAACCGGTAGCACCCAAAACGTAGCTGCTACGCTACCGTTTGGTATTTATTCTTCGCGCCCCTTTCTGTCCGGCGCCGCAGACCAAGTGGCCTATACCTACAAGAAGCTTGGGGGGGATGTGCTCGATATTGAGTTGACTGAGGGCAATGTGTACTCGGCGTATGAGGAAGCCGTTCTGGAGTATTCTTATATTGTTAATCTCCATCAGACGAAAAACAGCTTATCTGACTTCCTGGGCGCGCCGACAGCCTCCTTTGATCAAGACGGCCAAATCACCGCTGGCCACGCTCTCTCGGGCTCAGATATTGAGTTAAGATATCCCCGCTTTGATTATGGCTATGTTCGTCGCGTTTCAGAAGGAATGGCTACCGAGACTAATTTGGGAGGAACGTTGCCGATTTACTCCGGCAGTATTACTACTCAGGCTGGCACTCAAGATTATGACCTGCAGACATTGCTTTCCGCGTCTTCTTTGACGGAAACGGGAGCCTCTTTCTTCGGTCGCGTACAAGATAAAAGAATTATTGTACGTAAAGTCTTTTTTAAAACCCCTCGCGCCATGTGGCGGTTTTACGGTTACTATGGAGGATTCTCGGTGGTCGGGAACCTCCGCACCTATGGTCAGTATGCGGACGATTCTACATTTGAAATTGTTCCCACATGGCAGAACAAACTTCAGGCTATGGCGTATGAAGATGCCCTATGGACCCGTATCTCCCATTATTCCTATGATTTAAAAGACAACCAGTTGCGTCTCTTCCCACGCCCCGACAGTACAAGCCCCAACAAATTCTGGGTTCAGTTTAGTATCGAAAATGACTACGAGCCATGGCAAGAAAGCCCCCGCGGCAAGACGGGAGTAGCCGGGGTTAATAATATGAACACTGTCCCCTTCCAGAACATTCCCTACAAAAACATCAATGCCATCGGCAAACAGTGGATTCGGCGCTTTGCGTTGGCTCTGACTAAAGAGGTGCTGGGGCAAGTCCGGGGCAAGTTCGCGGTCGTCCCGATCCCCGGCGAGTCGGTAACCCTTAATCATGCCGAGTTGCTCAGTCAAGCCAAGGCCGAACAGGATGCTTTGCGTGACGAACTTAAGACTATTTTGGATGAACTCACCTATGCTAATCTGGCCACTGTGGACTCTACTTTGCAAGATTCTACGAAAAAGGTGCTTGAAAATGTTCCCGCGGGTATTTACGTGGGATAAACGATGCCAAAATTCAAGAGAACCCAGGAAGAAATACAAGACCGCCGCAAGCGTCGCTACGACTATATCGATAATAAGAAGGTTGAAGAAAACCTTCAAGAGATTGAATTTATGGCCTCCACGTTGGAGACGATTGATGGGGCAATGCTACGCTTTATCGATGAAGATCTCAACCTGTCCGTGACCACCAATGAGGGATTTAAAAAGGTGCCTGTTTTATGGGTAACCGCAGAACGCGCCTATCAGCTAAAACACAACAAAGATTTAAGAGACTCCGAAGAAACCCTTATTCTTCCCCTCATCACGGTGAATCGAGCCAATGTTACTAAAGAACCAGATTTTCGGGGGAGCGTTTATGCCAACATCTATCCCGAACCTGACGCTCGCGGGGGCACTATTACGGTGGCCCGCAATATTAATCCCAAGAAAACAGCTGAGTTCCAGAATGCCTTCTCTAAGCGGGGATATGGAATCAACCAAAAAGTCGGCGGGAAGATGAAAAATACGAATAAGCGCAACATGTCGGTCCAACGTACCGTCTATGAAACGGTGACGATTCCTCTTCCGACCTGGGTTAAAGTCAGTTATCAGATTACGGCGCGTACGGAGTATCAACAGCAGCTCAACCAGTTGATCAGTCCCTTTCTCACCATTCCGGGCAATTCGCGCATGCCGAAGCGCATTCATAACGAGGGGCATTACTATGAAGTTTTCATTCAGGGGGGTTTCGCTGATAATTCCAACAAGGCTAACTTAGGCATGGAGCAGCGCAATTACGAAACTACCATTGATATTGAGGTGCTCGGATACTTGATTGGAGAAGGGGATAATCAAGAAAAGCCTAGGATCGTACGCCGCGAAAACGCAGTGGAATTTAAGTTTGCAAGAGAAAGGACAATCGTGGGCGATATCCCGGTTAACATTAAAGACGGATTTTATAGAGAATAATACCATTGCAACTATTTAGCACTATTTACTTTTGAACATTTTGTGTGCATAGGAGAACTTAACGAATGTCAATTAAAAACTATAGATTTGTATCCCCTGGCGTATTTGTTAATGAAATTGACAACTCCCAGCTCCCTGCCTCTCCGGCAGGACAAGGCCCTGTCATCATGGGCCGCGCTTCTTCCGGTCCGGCCCTTCGCCCGGTAACCGTTGACTCCTTTGAAGAGTTTGTAAATGTTTTCGGCGCCCCCGCCCCGGGCAATCCCGGTGGTGACGTCTGGCGCGAAGGTAACGACACCTCAGCGCCCACGTATGGTGCTTACGCCGCTCAAGCGTATTTACGTAATAGTTCTCCCCTTACTTATGTTAGAATGTTGGGCAACGAGGCTCCGAGCCGGACGGCAGCCGGCCGCGCCGGGTGGGAGACCACTAACGCGTGGGGACTTATTGTGTTTGAACCCTCGGGATCCATCGACGCCGCCCCCCGCGGTAAAGGCGATAACTTTGAGGGCGTCCTGGGTGCCATCTTCTATGCCCCTCCCAAGGTCTCCTTCCAGATGACCGGGGCCGTTGCTCTTTCCCGCTCCGCAGCCAACACTCTCCCAGGCAAGTCCGCCCTCAGCAAGCAGGGCGAAAACTGGATTATCTGCGACACCGGTACTCGTAAGCAGTTTAATATGGTGGTGACCGGGTCTGATACTGCAGGCTCCGGAACGCGCACTATCACTTTTAACTTTAATCGTACGAGTCCAAACTATATTCGCAAGGTATTTAACACCAACCCACAGCTTACCAACACAGATATTACTGACTCCAGTATTCGTAAGACCTATTGGCTCGGTGAAAGCTTTGATCGACACGTCGATGCAAATATCACTAATAAAGATCAGACGTATGCGGCCATTGTGCAGCTCAAAAATGGTACATATAATGGTGGCTCTAAGCGTGCTCCTCTCCACGCCGCGCAGACTCCCAAGATCATTGCGTGCAGGACGAGCAATAATGCTACTAATGTTCCCTTATTTCATTTCGTGGCTCTGGGGCAGCCCGGCGACTGGACCAACCGTAACATCAAGATTTCTATTCAGGATATCAAGCGCTCCACCAATCAAGACGATGATTATGGAACCTTTAGTGTTTTGGTGCGCCACTTAAGCGATTCAGATAATGTGGTTCGTGTTATTGAACAATTTGATAACTGCAATCTTAATCCTAATTCTCTTAATTATGTGGCTCGTAAAATTGGTAATCAGTCCACGGCCTGGGATACACTGGAGCGACGTTACGTCCAATCGGGCGAGTGGCCTAATAATTCCAAGTACATTCGTATTGTGATGAATTCCAATGTTGATGCGGGACTAACGTCTCCGGACCTCCTCCCCTTCGGCTTCCAGGGTATTAGCCACTATTTGGACCAGAAGACATTACGAGTAACCCCGGCCTCGGAAGGTGGGCGAATCAGCCAGGCCACCACGGCCGGCGCGTGGTTAACCGGCTCGGCCCTTAACTTTGCGACTGGTGGAGTCGGCTGGCGCGGCAACCTTTTCCGCATCCGGGGTGAGACCCTGACTGCCTCGGTGCTGATGCCCGTCCCGGAGTTGCGGGTGAACGCCTCTGCTGGCAACTTGCCCCAGAGTTCGAGCGCCTATTTCGGCTACCAGACAACACAGACGGCCGGAGGCACTGTGTTCGACCGTTCGAATATTGATCTTCTCCGCCCCCGCGGCGGCCTGGTTGGTAGCGATATGTTCACTACGATTACTAACTTTAGTGAGCGTTCGATTACTTTTACGCTGGACGACATTTCGGGCTCCGCCGGAACATGGGTGAGCGGGTCCTTCATCGCCGCGGTCGGGGATCGCTCTCTCACGCGCACCAACGGACTTGTGGTGGGCGTCCTCGACGCAGGATATGATCGGTTTACCGTCCCGATGTATGGTGGTTTCGACGGAACTGACATTACTCAGATGGATCCTTTTGCGAATACCAATATGGACAGTTCGCCTACGGATCTGAACAACTATGTGTTCAATTCGGTGAAGCAGGCGATCGACTCGGTGTCCGATCCCGAGGTGGTGCAAATGAACATGGCCTCTTTCCCGGGCCTCACTCAAGAAGGGCTGACCACCAACTTGGTGCGAGTCTGCGAGGACCGAGGAGATTCGCTGGCGGTTATCGACCTGCCGGACGCCTTCACACCGCGCTCAGAGGGTACGACTATCAATCGCAAGAATAAGTCGAACACCATTACGACCTTGGTTAATGGCCTCCGAAGCCGGAATCTCAACTCCTCCTATGGTTGCACTTACTATCCTTGGGTGCGAGCCCGAGACACCATCAACGGCGCGTTTGTGTGGCTTCCGCCCTCTATTCCCGCCATCGGTACTTTCTCCAGCTCGCAGCGCAAGACGCAGGTGTGGTTTGCCCCCGCCGGTTTCAACCGGGGCGGCTTAACCGAAGGTTCCGCCGGTATCCCGGTAGTAGACGTGGCTCACCAGCTGCGTCGGCAGGATCGTGATGATCTCTACACTGCCAACATTAACCCGATTGCGAAGTTCCCGAACGAGGGCATCGTGATCTTCGGTCAGAAGACCCTGCAGGTGACGCCTTCCGCTCTGGATCGCATCAATGTTCGTCGCCTGATGATCTTCGTGAAGAAGCGTATCTCTCAGATGGCCTCCACACTCCTGTTCGATCCGAACGTGGAGCAGACATGGTTACGCTTTAAGGCCCAGGTGGACCCCTTCCTGGCCAACGTGAAGACAAACTTTGGTCTTTCCGACTACAAGGTAGTGCTCGATAAGAGCACGACAACCCCTGAGCTTGTTGATCGCAACATTCTGTATGCTCAGATTTTCTTGAAGCCGACCCGGGCAATCGAATACATTGCCATCGACTTCAATATTTCGCGCACGGGGGCTTCGTTCGTAGATTAAAAATAAGATGGGGAGGGTCGTTTCTTCGGCCCTCACTATTTAAACTAGAACTTTTAGGAGACTATGTAAATGCCATTCTGGACCAGCGCCCTTTCCGAGCCGAAACGAGCACATCGCTTTCTGCTTACCATCCCTAACCTCGTGAGTGCCACTGAGGGGTATCAGTACGAGCAGTACCTCGCCAAGCTTGCAAGCAAGCCCGCCTACAATGTCAGCGAGATTAATCATAAGTTCCTCGGGAACACCTACTATTATCCCGGCACTGTTGAATGGCAGCCGATTGACATTACTATTGTTAATGCCATCAATCCCGATGGCAATAAGCTTCTCATGGATGCTCTGATCAATTCGGGCTATCTCCCACCTGACGTTCAGGAAGATGTCTTCACCAACCCCGCCCAAGCTCCGGGTACTGTTAATAAGGCCAGCTCAGTCGATGCGATTGGCAATCTAGTGATTCAGGAACTCAATGGCGAAGGCGGCCTCGTGGGTGAGTGGATTTTGAACAATTCGTTCCTGACGAAGGCTACTTTTGGTAATCTGGATTACAGTTCAGATGATATCCTTAATATTGAGATCACAGTACGGTATGATTGGGCAGACTACACTCCTGGCCCCGCTGTGGCAGCTGCCGCTGGGGCCTAATATAGAAAGAAGGTGACACTTGGCTAAACGAAGAAATAATCTGGAGCGGACCAAAGCCCCAGCCGCCGATTCCCCAGCCCTCACAACCCAGACCAACCCCGCGGACGACCTCTTTTCGTTCGTTACTCCTACGGAATTCGTGGACCTTCCCAGCCAAGGGAAGTTTTACGCCGAAGATCACCCCCTACATGGGGTCGAAAGCATTGAAATTCGCCATATGACGGCAAAAGAGGAGGATATTCTGACGTCCGAAACTCTATTGCGCAAAGGCGTCGCGATCGATCGTCTCCTCCAGTCGGTGGTTGTGGACAAGGATCTCCAAATTGATGATCTTTTGGTGGGAGACAAGAACGCGTTGCTGGTGGCTACGCGCATCACTGGTTTTGGGCCCGACTATGCCGTTACTTTAACGTGCCCGAGCTGCGCGTCCCCCAATGAAACCGAAATTGATCTCACCAGCCTTGCTTGTGCCGCTTCCGAAACGCCCGACGCCGCTCAACTTACGGGAGACGGTACTTATAAAGTCACCCTCCCCTCGACGGAGATTACGGTGGAGCTTAAGTTGCTCACATCCGGTGATGAGCGGAAGATTCTGCAGAGTGCAGAAAAACGCAAAAAGCTTAAGCTCCCGGAAAACAACTCCACCACGCTGCTGAACGCTTTGATAGTATCGGCGAATGATGTGACGGATCGAGCGATGATTGCGAAGCTCGTGGGCCTTTTACCTTTGCGCGATGCACAGTTCGCTCGTGCCACTTACGAGGCGATCAAGCCCGATTTGGATATGGGCTTCCCCTTTACCTGTGAAAGTTGCAACCATACCACACGAATGGAGATGCCGCTTACAGCGGAGTTTTTTTGGCCTAAACGCTAACTACCAAGAAATGGTGTATGAGGAACTTTTTGCCCTCAAGCACCATGGCGGCTGGTCTTTTGTGGAGGCCTATAATCTTCCCATTGCTTTGCGTAGATGGTTTGTCGAGCGACTAATTAAAGAGTTCAAGAGAGAAAAGGAAGCTATCGAGAAAGCGCAAGAGCGTTAAACTCGGGCTTTTTAGTTTGAGAACTATTTATATTGAGGATTCGGAATGCCCACACATATAAAGCTGAACTTAAATCATAAGACTGACAGCGCGCTCCATGAAAACGTCTACAGTAACTTCTCTAATGACGTCTATTTTTTGATGCAAAGTCTTTATAACGGCCGCGCCCCCGATCTGCGCATTAGCCTGTCCGGAAATCAAGCACAGATCATGTCTTTTTTCACTGCACTCCAACGAGAGAAGCGATATATGGACGCTTTTATGAAGCATGGACTTAATAATGCCCAGACCATGAATTCCAAGTACAAACTGGAGGATGCGGTACGGAAGTTCGAATTTGAAACAGGGCTCCGGTGGCCGTTTACTCAATAGGATAGTATTTCATGGCTCAGCTTCAAGACGAAACAGTTAAAAAACTTAACGCTCTGTTGGAAAAGCTCGCTAAAGGGCAGGGCGCAGCTCCCGCACCTGCGCATGGCGAGCCAGAAGCCATCGAGAAATATAAGAAAGAAGTAGAAGAACTGTCCAAGGCCATTGAGGATGCAGATAAACAATTGTCGTCCCTCTTCGATGGTAATACTAAACATTTTGAACGCCAATCCCTCGAAATTCGCAAAAGCATGGCGGAGATTAAGCTCGCCATGCAAGAAATGGAAGAGGGATCGCCGGATTTTACGCAGGCTACCAATTCTTTAGAGGATCTCTCGGACCAGTTAGAAGCGGTGGGCGCCGAAAGCTCAGCTACCGAGAATCTGAGCCGCCTGGGGCAGTCCATGGCCGGTCTGGGTATCGAATCGGGCGGCGCCAGCGAAAAGCTCGTTAATTTAGGGAAAAGCTTAAGCGACGTTGGGGTGAAGGGAGGATCTCTTACGAAGGTCTTCGGCCGCGGGATGATGAGCATGGCCATTGCGGGGCTGCTGAAGCCCATGGAGATGCTTGTCAACCAAACGATCGACCTTATGAAGGCACAGGATAAAGCGGTGTCCTCTTTCCGACAAGCAACCGGGGCCACCGCGCAGTACAATTACGAAATAACTCAAACTGAAAGGCGCAACTTCGCTGCGGGAGTGAGTGCCGCCGACACCGCCCAGGCATTCGAGGGGCTCTTGAGAAGTTTTTCCGGATTTACGCAACTGAATGCTAGCCAGCGCGCGGCCATTATGGATACTACCGTTAATTTGGAGAAACTAGGCGTCAGCGCTCAGACCTCCGGAAAGCTTTTCGACCAAGCTATGCGTGGCGCCGGCATGACGGCCGGGGAAGCTAATAATTTGGTGCTCGATTTGGCAGGCACCGCGCAAGGCCTCGGTGTGCCTATGAGCAAGTTAGCCGATGATTTTGTTGGGTCGTTTGGAGAACTCTCTAAGTACGGGGATGGGGCTATTGATGTCTTTAAGGGTCTCGCCGTCCAGGCTAAGAATACGGGTCTTGAAGTTAATCAGTTGCTACAAATTACTAAGCAGTTTGATACCTTTGAAGGGGCCGCTATGGCTGTGGGTAAGCTCAACGCGATCATGGGCGGCCCTTATCTTAATTCGATTGATCTCTTGAACGCCTCTGAAGAAGAAAGAATTGAAATATTGCGGCGCCAGGTGGATATGGCTGGTGTCCAATTTGATGCGCTCAACCGATTTGAACAGCAGGCCATGGCCAGCGCCCTCAATATGTCGGTGGAAGAAGCTAATCGTCTTTTCCGGATGTCTAAAGAGGAGTATAAGCTCGAAGCACTGCGCCAAGAAGAACTCCAGGCCCAGGCCCGGGAGGTACAAGAAATCGGCGCTCAACTAAAGAGTGCATTTATGGCCTTAGCGGTGGATATGCGACCTCTTATTGATAACGTCATCGTTCCCATGGTGACGAAATTCGGACAATTAGCACAGTTTATTGGCAATAGCATAAACAAGTTGAAAATGTTCGCCAAAGTGGGGCTCATGGCTGCCGGCATTGCTGCAATAGTCGCCGCTCCGTTTACCGGCGGCATGAGTTTGGCTGCATATGCCTCGATCGTTGCCGGAGCTGGTCTTGCGGCCGGAGGCCTCGCAGCCGCTTTCGGGGGCGAAACTACGCAGGAGGCAGCTATCACTCCCCGGTTCAATGAGGGAGGCACGATTATGACGCAGCATGCCGCCCTCCATCCCGACGAGATACTCATCACGGGCGGCCAGGGGTCAGAGGTTATCTCCCCTAAAGAATTCAAAGAACTCCTCGATGGTATTAAGAAGTTAGCCGCATCCACAAATGGGGGCGGCCCAAACCAGGTGGCGGTCTATATAGGTCAAGAGAAGATTGATGAGATTGTGGTCAAAGCTATCGGCTCAGAAGCAGGACGAAGGGTGCTTTCGCCCTACTCCTCGGTATAGGAGAAATTAAATGTCAATGAAGGTTGCACCAGCCCTACGTACCAACTCTTTCTTCCAGATTGAGATTAATCATCTTCCTACGGCGGGGGGGACTACCAACAAGCCCATCCTGTTTGAGGGATGGGTGACTGAGTTCAGCGACCAGTTTAGTTCCAACTGGAACGCCGAAACGGTTTATGGGCGCATGGACCCTTTGGCTACCTTTCAAAACACACAGCGCTCCATTAGCCTAGGTTTCGATATAGTTTCAGACAACATCGACCAAGCTCAACAAAACTTAGCGAAAGTAAATCGCTTTATTGAGTTTCTCTACCCGGTTTATGATAACACTCCCGACCTCCTGACGGACGCCTCTCAGCGGGGGCAGCAAAATGTGTTGAAAGCGGGCCCCCTCTTGAGCATGCGGTGGACCAACCTTGTGGCGAGTGCTCTTAATAACGCTCCCCTCGTAGGCTATATTAATGGCCTCAATTATGCCCCGGATGTATCTCAGGGCGGCTTCTATCTTCATGAACAACGCTCAACCGGCATCGGAGCGATCGAGGAGGTCCCCAATCCTGCTCCCTACGACGCCGATGGGAATACCACCTATGAATATGAAAGAAAAAGAATTACCCGCCGTACTTATATTCCCAAGGTCCTTTCTTTGTCTTTTGAATTTACGGTCATGCACACTCATTTAGGGGGCTGGTATCTTAAAGATGGGTCTTATTATTTTGGATCTGAAGAGATTAATGGCGCTTTCCCTAATGCTGGGGGTGTAGAGACAGTGCGCGACGAAAAAGTGCAGGTTACAAAGGACAGTGAGGGTGAAGTCTTAAATCAGGCTGTTATTTCTGGATCGGCCGCCCAGCATCTTCAAGGGCAGATGTTAGGAGGTTACTAATGCCAGTACGTTATGACAATCGTAGAATTCTCCTTAACCGGGATGAATTGTATGAAAAATTTATGGATAAGCGTGGAGTGAAAGCCATTCGACAATGGAGTACTGGGCGGTTGCATTACCCTACTCTAGCGGATATGGCTAACATCACTCAAAGCCAACATGTGTGGAAGGCTGGAGATCGGTACTACAAGCTGGCCATTAAGTATTATGGGAGTGCTCAGTATTGGTGGGTCATCGCGTTGTTCAATCAGAAGCCGACAGAAGCCGATGTAAAGATGGGAGACTTAATTAACATTCCTTTACCTCTGGAGGCCATTTTGCGGGTATATGATCGATAGGTCCGCGGTGATTAAATTATGACTCAAGTACCTGCGGCGATAGACCCCGATGCATTAGAAGCTCTCTGGACATTGATTGGTAATTATTGCCACATCAATGTTTTTAATGACGCTTATTATCGGTTCTTTAGTCAGGAGTTTTACGACCAGTATGTCCAGGAGGATGTGGAAAAATACATGGGCGGCGAGTTTGCGGACGCCAAATCAGCTCAAGCTTATGCAGGGCCCCAGGGCCCGGCTGTCTTTTATGAGTCGAGCCGGATCAGTGGTGATCCGATGCCCCCCGATGTGGGTAGTATCGCCGAAGGGGACACAGCGGACGACAAGCCTAAGGGGGGGACTTACTTTCGAGGGGCCTATAGTGATTTTAAGCGTCTAGGTTATCTCACGTCTATTAACCCTAGGTACCAACGTCGGTTTGAATTTGCGCGCACTACTACATTTGATGGATTTACCAATATTTTTGAGGACGACAAAACGTGGCGGTGGCGAAAACAAAAATATAAGCAGCCGTTTTGGCAATTGGACGAAAACATAGGGGCGAGTGACGGTACCATTAAGTTCCCTCCGCCCGCACAGCTGCCAGACGGAGGCGAGGTCGTCTTGCGGGTCGCCCTTCCGTTTTTTATAGAGCGGTTGTCGGAAAAAAATGGGTGTTATTTTGTGTCACCCAGTATCTTAAATGTATTAGCCCGCCGCGGCGTCCAGCTCCGCGATATGTCGAAGAGCGCCTCGGGGAGGCAGGCCCATAAAGCTCCCGAATATGCAGCCCGCGCCCAGCTCTATACTGATCTTTATAAAAAGTTGATGCATATGCTTTATCGTATCACCTTCATTGAAGCAAAAAACCGAACGGAGTCCGCTACGGTTGACAACCCAGTGAACTTGGGCGGCTATCGAGGCTATTATGCCAATCACCCTAATATCCTGAATCAGCCCCAGGAGGCTCATAGCTACTGGTTAGCTGGCGAGTTTATTGCTGACCCCGCCACCACAATGGCTATGGTAGACGATCCGAGCAAACACCCAGACCCTAAGTTCCATTGGCTTCACCCTACATATCGTTACGACCAGGCGCAGGCTGTGGATAGCCGCCGCAGCACCAACCCCTTTACTAGAACCCTGCAGGTCGATGACGACGACTTTCGGGTCCCGGGCATAATGAATTATGCTAAACGGACCTTTGTCTTGGCGGGGGCGCCATCCCAAAACGACGCGCGCGAGAACGGCAATAAGGTGGAGCAGTTTGTGAGCGCTCAGTTGGGGCAAAACCCCTCCTATACAGTGGACGTCAATGATGCCATCCTAGCACTGATGCGGTCCGAGATGGGCTATGTGGAAGTTCAGGAGTCCGAGGAGCCACCCGAGGATTTTCTTCCTCTTGTTTCTAACACCGCGCGCACCGCCAAATATGGTTTCGACGGCCCCCCGGTATTTGGGCGGTGGGCGGACTACTGGCAGGCCTATCAGGCCAATGTCAATGAGCTTTTCCGTCTTTTCAATGCGGCTCACAATGACAGTACTGGCGCCGCCGAAATCGCGTCGGCCCAGCAACTTGAGGAGGCCCACGGCAGGGCCCAGGCTGAGGCCGCAGCTGCCGCAGCCCGCGAGGAAGCCAACCGCAATCGACGTCCCCTCACTCCCTTGGACATTCAGTGTTATTTACTCGAAAACATCGGACGCCTTTCCCAGCGCGAGGGAGATTTGCGGCCTAGCTATAAACATAGCGTACGCCTAGATACTCAACGCAATCCTGCACTCGTGCTTAATGCTCTGGAGAAGAAGCTTTCGCCAGAGGAGGCTCAGGCCCTGGTGGGTATCTGTCCTGAAATTCAAGCGGCCTTGGTTCCTTATTTTAAGCTTTATCGCGTTGACTATGATCGCCGGGGCAAGCCTATAGGTAAAGATATCGAGTTTGAGATCCCCAATTTTCTTTCAGAAAATGACATCAGTCAGATCACCACGAGTGGTACTGGCCGTGTACCAGGCGCAGGGATGAAGAAGTTTACGTGGAGTCTGGACGGTGTTCAGCCAGCGACCGTGGACAATAATATTTCGGCCACGCTCGAACTTTATTTTCAAACTGTAAATGACTTTTTCCAAGATACCTATAAGGCAGGCGACCCCAACAAACCCAGTTTTTTAGATTTAGTTATTGCGTCCCCGGGCCCGGATAGTGATGATGGGGCAACGAGCCGGGATGACCCCGGCGAAGATCCCAAATCCCCAGAAGGCTGTCGTAAACGTATTGAGTCCCAATTGAGTGAGCGTTATGATGGCGCTCGCTTTCGTATTAAAGTGATAGCCGGCTGGGCCACTCCTCCCGATCTCCTGGAGATGTTCCCCGGGCTCGGGAAAGAGAAGGCGGACTTACTGCGCGCAGCCCTCACTAAGCAGAAAACTACTCTTTTCTTGCAGCAGACCCGTCATGATATTGATTTTCGCCAAGACGGAAGTATGACTCTAACCATTAATTATCAGGCCGCCCTCACCGGTATTTTGACCGCGCAGACCGCTAATATTTTTGCTCCCCGTACCCTGGCCAGTGCCGAGGCGGAGAGTTATAAAGATAAGATTTCGGATCTGGAAGAGGTAGCTGGAAAGTCCGGCGCTACTACTCAGGACAAAGAAGCATTGAAGAAAGCTTTAGAAGAGTTTCAACGCCTCCAAGAGCAGGACAAGCTACTTCGTTACCGTAAACTCTTGGAGGGGCTCTTTTGCAGCGGCAAGATTTATAATCTGGCGATCCCCCGGACGCATCTCTTGTTACCTCCCCTCATGCAAATGACGCCGGATGAGCGCGCCGGCCGCGCTAAGACGCGCAGCTCAGCCGCGCTTCGTATTTCTCAGGG
>CEUI01038758.1_pt1 | contig 15350 bp, 15 predicted proteins | sample 531411 | NCBI WGS metagenome assembly CEUI01 (sample SAMEA2622841, study PRJEB7988) | marine metagenome | isolation source: saline water (ENVO:00002010), including
TCTTTTGTAGATGGGGTTCAATAATCTTTTTTAAACCATCGGGAATTGATTCAGGACTTACATGGTAGTTAGCTACAATGAATTCCCATAGTTGTTGGGGTGAAGCAACATTTTGGAAGCCAGTGTCTGACCAACGTCTCCATGCGACCTTATCGTTAGGATCGGGAGGCCCTTTTAATATTTTATCTAATGCACCACTTACCAACATTGCTTCCAATGCATGACCAGTGGCAAATTTGTCTAGTATAATAGCTGATTTAGGGTTTTTAAAATTCAGTACTGTACCATCAGCCAATTTTGCGTCATTCATAACAAATTGTGCTATAAAATTGTTATATTTTGCACTAAATACCTTTGAGTCTTTATTCGGCATTCCTGCCGGATTTGTACCAAAGAAAGCAAGTGCGCCTTTTTCTCCCTTAACTTCGCGCACGGCTGTAAACCAAGACTCTTTTGTTGTTTCTAATCTCCTAATATGTGTGTACAGATTTGCAATTTGAGTGGCATCTAGATCATGCTTTTTGCCCAATATTTGGGTAAGGTTTGATGCGGATAGTGGTGTCTTTGCTTTGTTATTGTTTTGAACTGCATTATCCGCGTCTACTAACACCTTTGCCCAATGTTGCCCCCGTGCTTCTGGGGTTGGGAATCTAGCATTATACGTTGCTGTTGATATATCGGCGTGAATTTTATTTGCGGTTGCTCGTATATTGCCATAATTTACAGTTGCCCCGGTTCCTTTAAATCTTTCTGAGTTTTGCAATTTCTCTGCAATTTCCTTGATTTTTCCAGGTTTTATCGCACCGTGTTCCGAGACATATTCAAACACCACGTTTTCGATTGCGATGTTTAAATCTGAAGTTGCTTGATTCTTGATTTTTTGGTTTCGCTCAATCTCTTTCCAGTGTGCGTCTGTCAGGCCATCTTGAGCATCTTGAAGTTGGACTAATTGTTCATCTGTAAGTTTTAAAGGTTGCCCGTCTGCCCTTGCCAGGGTTCCTTGATTATGTGCGGCAATAAGAGCTTCAATGTACGACCCTCCTATTGCCATATCTTCTTCAGACTCTGCTGCCTTTATTGTGTAGGATACAAGATTTTCCCTAGCCTCTATTCCAGTACCAAGCCCCATTGATTGTAAGGTTTGGGTTTTAGCATTTACGGCTGCTACTTTTTCGTGCGCGTTTACTGAGCGTGTTTTGGAAGGGTCATTAGCAGCATCAAAGATCGAACCTGCGTTTGTAGCTACCTGATCATTTAGCTTGGCTTTCCTAACGTTTTGTATAGATTTCGCCAATTGTGTTGGTATATTATTATCAGCCTGTCTCCACTGTGAGTTTAGCCCCCCAATATAAAAAGTATCTCCTTGTGCGTCCTCAAACATCTTATTACGGGTATTCTTGTAAACATCTCTAAATGCTTCAAGGGCTTCCAAATCGTTACTAGCGGTAGCAGCCATTAACTGGGCATTCAGTTCTGTAATAGCGTTGGTAGCTGCGTTCTGCCCTTGTAAATCAGAGTAAGTTGCTTTCCATACATAGCTCTGGGCATTGAATTTTTCGGCAGCTTTTAAATGGGCTTCTTCGACAGTCTGAAAATTTTCTACTGCCTCTCCGCTGTCATCTACATCGAATGTGTCTTTTGCGTTGGCTATAGATAGTTGGTCTGCAAAATACTGTGCTTCCGCATTTCGTTTATCAATATTTTCCTGTCTAGCATCCACTACTTTCTGATATTCGTCCCACTCTAACGAAGCTAAATTTAATGCTTTTTGTAATGCCTTTGCTCTTTCAGCACCTTGAAGGTTTAAGGATGGTAAACTTCTTATAGGGTTAAACCTAGCTACAGCTTGAAGCTGTGCGCTTCTGCCACGCCCAACGGATATCGGATCAATCTTAGCTCTAGACATTAGCGTCCCTTATATCTGACGGTAGGCTGTCCCCACCATCCTTTCTTTTCCCCTGTTTTGGCAACGCTTCCTCCCACTTTGGCAGCAGCGGCAGCGAAGTCTCCTGCACCAACACCAGCTACCTTCATTTCATCACGATTTGATTGAATATTAGCAAACCTCTGATCTTCAATTGCTGCTAAGTCCCATCTTGCCTGCGTCTGTAATGTATCAACGCTTCCAGCAGTGTTTAAAAGCTGTCTAGTTGTGGCAGCGTTAATGTCATCAGTTACCTCCCATACGCTAACACCGGCAACGCCAGCGCCAGCAGCAGCGTTAAGCACTTCAGACTCCTTTTGCCTACCTATTAGCGCAGATTCAAATCCAGCATCTAGCTCATCTTGTACTTCTTGTTGTAGTACAGCTTGTGTCTGCGCTATCTGTTCGTTTGCAGTTTGGTGCGCCCTGGCTCTATTCTGCTGTCGAATGGAGTTTTTATAAGCAATCTCTGCATTCTGTTCGTTTGCAGCAATTTGTGCCTGTACAAGTCCTGCTGCTGCGGATGCTATGGCTATTGCTGTTGTTGGCTCACACATGCTCTTTTATCCTTGCAAATTCGTAAAAGTCAGAGTCATGCACACCATGTTTGATCTTTCGTATTAATTTAAACCCTAGCCAGCGTAGCCATCTGTGATGAACAGTGTTCCTTGCATCTACATAGTTCCAAAGAAGGTCATATTTATCCTGCATTTCATCAGCATATTTCCTGCTTTCTCTCAGGAACCTTATGGATACTCTCTCAATTTCGTCAGTTCCCGCCATCCAAACTAATGCTGTGTGTTCTAGTACTGGCACAGTTCCAAAAATGCATACAGGAATGTCGTTGACACATCCTGCTTTTATTTTGTCAGAACAAACATACCCATGTAATAAAGCGTGAAGTGGAAACTTGCCACTGGCAGAATACAACTCTTCCTTATCTGCCTGTCGTATGTTATCAGCTACATACTTGATATGTTCCAGATTACAATTTACTACGCTATACTCGTTTGGTTTTTGGGTAATAGAAGGCTTCCCATTCAGTGGAACTGAACGAGCTAGTGAATGGAGAGTCATTTTTGATTACAATATTGACCTGATCATTTTTACTGAACACCGGAAACCTAAATTCACCAGTGTCGTATCCTGTGGAATCCAAAGTGTTTGAGTTAGACCCTAATACTCGTCCTGTAAACCTGTAGACATTAGAGCCTTTGTTTACAGGAGAAACTTCTACTGTAAAATTTGCTGAGTTCATAAATAGCAAAGAAAAATATCGTAGCTCTAGGCGTCCATCCTGTATAGCAACCTGTGCGCCCTTTTCGCCTTCCCTCAGATACTGGGTAGAGAAATGGTATTCAAATGTATAAGGGACTCCTACCTCAAACGTAGCAGATGACAAGTCCTGTTCTACTAGTATCTGAGTGGATGTTTGAGATGAAATTGTTGGTATGCTGCCATCAGATAACACAAGCTGCTTTGTAGCAGCCTCAGTGTAAGGCACGGTTACTGTTGATACACCAGTTGTGGAGTTATGGGATATTGTGCAGTTACTATTAGAGACTTTTCTGTCTAGGAGTATATCGTTAGGCGTCCCATCGACTCCCTCGCCTTCATCAATTATGATTTTATCGATATGAAGCCCACCATTTGACTTGTAAACTATGTACAGGCTTTCTTGTAAGAACTCCATTGTAAGTATTTGGTATCCAGTGGGGAACGTCCATTTTCCCCAAGAACTCTGTATCTTTTCATTACCAGAGAAATACCATTTATAAATATATAATGAGTTCCTGTCTCCAGAACTAAGCACCGCCATGATATCTTCTGTGGTAGAAGACGCCATCTTGACAATGTTCGCAGGGATATACCTAGGAATCTGTACTGTTATCTCAGTACTGTCTTTATTGTCAGTTTCTGAAGTTACGAAAAGCTCTCGGATATTCGCATGGGACGTACCATCTACAGGAAAGAATATATTAGGTCCAACTGCTGTAGGAGATGCATTTACAGCAGCATCAAAGCTGGTAACAACATCAAGTGATATCGTTGCAGGGGACAGTGTGCCTTCAGCGTCATCTACTTCAAACTGGACTCTGTCAGAAAACAACAGTAGTGTCTTATTGTATGGGATTGCATGGTACAGCGTAGAAATTCTGTTTGTCGTAGACGCAACATCAATGCGCTCAGTGTCTAATAGCTGTACTGTAGTTGTCCTATAATAATTCTCAAACTCAGAACTTTCTGAAAGAATTATATTCTCGCCTGACAGGAACCCCATCCGCCCCTGATGTAAGAATAAATCGTTTAATTTGTTTCCAATAAAACTTGGGTCTGAATTGGTATTGTCATCACCAGCGATTCTAGCTTTCCAGACATCCTTACTGAACGTGAACGTTCCGTTGGCATTCCTGACCAAAGTATGTGGCATTGTTGTATCAGTAAACTGACGACCAGCATTATAACCGACAGTTTCAGTCCATACGTTATTGCCGTAAGTGACCCAATAATCGTCCCCACTTTCTTCAACATCCCCTTTTACTTTTACTAAACGCCCGTCAACGTCCTGGGGCGGCAAGTCTGAAAACTTTTGAATTTCATCCTTAAAGACTCGCATAGAACGTCCACCGTATCCCTCAGTGACTTCCACAGTGTCTGAGGTAGACAGCCCACTGATGCATACAGCGGAATTCTCAGTCGTTGCTGTGTATCCAGCGGTAACAAGAGCGTTCTTTAATTGAGTGGCAATCTCATCAGTCCCCTCCAATGCTGTAGATGCAGAAGTATTAGTTTGGGTAGTATGAGAGGCTCTTAGGGTATTGTTTATATAGACAGCATATGTCTTATTAGCGACAGCTTGGAATATGTATATGGTCGCCTGGGTCTGAGGATTTGTTCTGCTTTCAGTCGTATTAGCAGCCGCTGTAGTGACAGACTTGTTCAGTACCCATGTCTGATCGGCTACCGATAGAAACCTGAGATCATTATTAGGTGTGGAAGTTGAGAGATATGTCTTACCATCAGGAAAAGAGACTGTCTTTTTGTTCCCCGCAAGATCGTACACCTCAAGATCACCATTAACACATACAATAATGTACTGTTCTGTGGAATCCCGTTCGACAAGGTGGATAGCTGCATCATCTGGCACAGTCATGCCTGTAGCCAGAGTTGCTATGTAAGACGTTCCTATGCGCTTCTGTAGCCCTGTGATAACGCTGGGAAACGCATTTATCATTTCCTTGCATGAGGTAGGCAACCGTATAGGGGCTGGCTGCTGGCTTACCCCATTTGTCATGTTTGGCAATGACGATGAAACCAAAGGCATTACCAAATTCCTCTGTCGAATCCAAACCTAGTTACGATTGACAATGGGGTATCGCTACCGGAAATCATGTTAACGTCAGACTGCCAGACCTCATCATTACGCATTGCAGCTAACGACCGTGCTTCGTCCTGTGCGTTAAACTGAGATAGCTCTGCCGCACCTAGGTGACGCTCTTGGAAGATTCTAGCCGCTCTCAGAGTGATATATCTACGGGCTGTCTCTGGTAGGTCTTCAAAATCCAACAATACAACTAGGTCAACTGTTACAGAGTCAGTATCAATATTAAATGTATGGTTTTTCCTGTCGTATAGATACTTCCCTCGTAATGTCACATCGAAGTCCGTTCCAGAACTTGTGCTTTTAGTATCTACAGTATCAATCTTTGCAGTGTTGGCAGGCACTGGGAATTTATTATTGCTGTCTTTGGTTATCGTGTAGCCGACATCAGTGTTAAAATTCCATCCAAGAGATTGCACTTCTCTGGAAATGCTTTTTAAAATAGTCCTGGCTACTGTGGCATCTACTACGTTATCATCTTCTAATGTATTTACAGGGCTTTCTCCTATATTGGATAGCATTACATTGACCGCTTCTAGTTCAGTCGTTGGGAGAACAATCATATATCAGTCCTGTAAAAACGAAAAAAAGGGATACCCCAGAATTAACTGAGGCATCCCTTTGGTTATTTCCTATGAATGACTACTTATTACGAAGTAGCATTCTTGATGGCGACCATGCACTCTGGACGCAAGGTTCCATGACCGACTGCCATCTTCGACACCATTAAAGTACCTTGGCGGCGAATATCATACTCAGCTTCAGACGAAATCGAAAGAAGCTCGACGGTTCCTAGGGCTTGTTTCTGCATAACAACAGCAAGGTAGCTGCTGGCATTTACGCCATACTTGTTAGCAGAGGTATCCGTAGTAACCGTCGGATGGTTAAGAGCAAGGTTGTTCGTCATAACAACCTGCATTCCAGCAACGTTGATTACAGTACCGTCACTGTAGACACCATTGGTCCCGCCAAAGTCGCGGTTCACAATCTTGTCGTTCTGGACAATACCGTAGTAAGCTGCTGGAGTTAGGAAGACATACCTGTCATTTTTCGGTACGTTCTTCTCGTCCAGTTTCTGGGCTGCTGTGTAAATCTGACCCACAAGAGTGGTAACGTCAGCGGCAGTACCCATATTCAAGGCAGACGACTGAAGGATTTGTTCAGATGTGCCTTGATCAGCAATAGCTGTCGGAGGAGTGGCGCAATCTTTAACTGCCATAGACAGAAGATTACGGTCGTAGGTCTGTGCAAGAGCCTGACCCAATTGAGTGCTGTATTCACTACGGACATCGTAGTGATTCTTAGCTTCATCGATATTTGCAATGAAGGCGTGCGAGATAAGAAGATCATCAATGGTGATCACTTTCTCGTTATGCTTGATTGCAGTGCCGACAATTTCTGCACCAGGGGAGTGATAAGATGCAGCACTTTTGCCCACGGCGGGGAATTGGGCCGACTTCCCTGACGAAATGTTACGTTGACGCACCCTTTCTTTCATTACAGTGGCGGCATTAAACGTAGCCATAACTTCACCACTGAAAACCTTCAAGAAAAGAGCATCATACCCAGTGCCTGTCGCTTCGACTAGACCTAGGCGTGATGGAGTGGCATTAGCCATTCGCTTCTGTCCTTTCTAATGGAATTGAAAAGTAACTGTCTCAACAACTTCCATAGAAAGGATTATCCCTCGTAAGGGGTCCATTCGTTCAAGTTATCTAGAGACTCTTACAAGCCGTCGCCTGTAACGCCCTCCTAAAGAGGAGCGACGTTATTTAATAGAGCGATTTCTAGATTTGGACATTATAGAAAGGTTGCTGCTGGAATTGTTATTAGGGTTCCCATCTTTATGATGGACATCCTTTCCAGCAACTTTAGCACCTTTCTTGATCATCAATCGTCTGGCTTTATTACGCCCAGAACGCCTTTTACGTTGCTCCGGTTTACCGTGGTAGTCACGGTATTCCTTGGCGTAATTCCTTGCCATATTATCCTCGCCTGGATTCCAAGATGTCAGATCGCTCTAGCTTCTGGGCAACATCGTTTCGGAAGGCTGAATCGTCCCGATACTGAGGAGATTGCATGTCGGTCATAAGCTCTGCAAGAGATCGATAGACACCTCCAGAGTTATTTGCGACACCTCCCTCGACAATACGAGAGGGTTCCGCACCTTGCTCAGATGCGTATCGTGCCTTCAGACCATTAACTGCGAGTTCCACGGATGCAAAATCGCGATTATTGACGGCAGTGTTATAAGCATCAATCTCAGATTCGGACAAATTCTCGCCTGCCCAATCGATCATCGCCCTGTAGGCATCCTCTCCTCCGACAGACTCATACACCCTGGATTGCGCTTGGGCGACGATCTGTTCCTGACCCTCAATATAGTTGTCTACGAGGTTACGAGGTATGCCAGATTTCTCCAGCATCTCGTAACTCTCAGCCGCGAGTTCGCCGTTCTCAGCGTATTCAGCGGTCAGCGCATCGAAATCGACGCCAGCGGCCTCAACAGTTTCCCTAGCAGCCTCTGCTGTATCCTTTTGTGGCTGTGCCTGTTGGGATTGCTGTCCTTGTCGCCTCTCAAGTTCACCATATGCTTTCGCCATATCTTCTGGTGATTTGAATTTTTCTGGTAGCCAATCTGGCCGCTCATCATTTCCATCGCTCGTATCAGATGCATTGACATCGATGCCCATCTCCTTGGCTTGCTCTTCCAGCGTTGGCCCTGATGTTTCCTCCTGCACTGATGCAGTTACCTGTTCAACCATATATTATTGCTGTCCCATAGCTTGTTGTATTTGTTGTGCTATTTGCTCTGCCTGTTCTGGATCGGCTTCCTGCGCCATGTCAGATGCTGCATTGATTGCCGGGCCTGTGCCGCCTGCCACAGCTTTACCGGCCATATCCATCATGCCTTGTTGCTGCATTTGCTGTTGCTGCATCTGCTGTGCTTGCATTTGTTCCTGCTGAAGTTGTTCAGCGGACTTCACCAATCCATCCATGTCGATGCCAAGGCTCGTACCTCGACGTTTGATGTAGTCTGAAATGTTGAGGTGTTCCGCTAAGACTTCTGGCGGAAGCGCCTGTAGACCCGTGAGGAACATATCTAGTTTCTCAAGATCGTGTCCTCGACCGAGGGCTTCCAAGCCTGTCACAATGGCTGGCTTAACCACACCCTTTGGAAGGGCTGGCAGCTTCCTCTGTTTGGTCATCCTATCGATTATTCGATTTACAAGAGGGAGTTGGAATTCTTCAGACATCAAGCTAAAAGTGCCGCGAAGGGCATCATCCAATTCTTGTGACATACGTCGGATTTCAGTGGCTGTGACTCTTTCCCCGTCCCTCTGGACAGCGGTATTCATCAAGAAAACGAACGACAATCTTTGTGTTATGTCGTTCATTGTCTCGCGGGCAACCCGCATATCGTTGTATTTCTCAGTCTGAAGAGTAGTCACTTCATTTGCGTTGCCGCTGACAATTGCACCATTTGGTGCCTCTGCAATATCCCTAGCCCTCGTAGAACCATTTGGGTTTACAAGGAAAACTACTTTAGCAGATGCTGCTGTGGCTTCTAATATGGCCTTGCTGATGCCTTCTAGGCTGATTAAATCGCCTTTGTATTCCTCAATATAGCCCCGGCCATAGTCCTCAGAGTCTATCGCAGTCCACCTCAAAGCTAACATAGGCGACTTATCTATAGGCCAAGAGCCTTCAGACCGTGGAACAATTACTCCATTGATTTCTTGATGAAGTTTCCAGCGGTTTCCCTCACGATACATAGCTGTGTAGACATCTACGGATCGATCAAAAATATCCTTTTGCTCTGCTGGGTTTGCAGTTTTAAGAATTAACTCTCGGATATCATCATCCAAGACCATTGGAGAAATAGATTCTTTTGTAATAATCCTTAGCGGATTTCCTGATGGATCGCGCTTAACAACGTAACGTCGAAGATCGTATACACGCGCTCCTGATTTCTTTGGGAAATAAATTAATACATTTCCAGCTACAATAAGCTGCTTCAGAGCTTCAAATATAGGAGAACGTAGATTAGTAGTTTCTAATTCAGATTGTACAGCACGCTCAATCTTATTAAGTGCTTCATCTACTTGCGCCCGTGCGCCATCCTGTTGAGCTAATTCCTGTGCTGTAAAATCATCCATAACAAACCGAAAGAAAGGAGTGTTAGGGGGCAACAAACTTAACAACAATTTAGATGCAAGGTTGTTGACACCCCTAGCCCCTATGCCCTGATACGGTGTTAGTAATGTGGTTGTAGAAGAATGCCCACTGTCAGGGACTAACGCTGGTATCGTGAGTTTAGCACATTCCCTAGCCCTGTTGAGAAATGTCTCTCGCTCCTGTGCCAACTTTTCATATTGACTAGCGCAAGTTCCCTGACCATACATTTATTTATCCTACGCTATATTTAATGATGTCTCTGTTTTAACAGGATCAGAATTTTTGGGCTTAGTCTTAGGAGCAGATTTTGAAGCTGCCTTGTCATTTTTCACCCTATCGATTGGGTCCACTGGAATTTTATCCAGATAAGCGTAGGTAGTATCTGTCCTAGGTTTTTCTGGCTGTACATATGTGGTTCGTCCGCCCATACACATGGCTACACCGGAGCATTCACGCCAGACCCATCTGAACCAGAGCCTGATTTGTTAATTGACAACGCCGTCTGATACTTCTTAGTCCCTACCGATTTCTTCTTTTGTTTCTTAGCGACTGTCTGGTCTTCTGCGCGTTCCGGCACAATCTGTTCAAGGACGGGAGGAGGTGCAACTGGAGGAGGAGGGGGAGCCGGTGGAGGAGGGCTAGGCGAGGAACCACACATTTACTGTTAATCCTTATAGGTTGGTGAGAATGTTTTCTTCCTGTTCTTCTTTAACTCTACGCAAATGTTTAACTACATCTGCGTTTCCCACTGACACCCAAATCTGCCTGTCTGTAAATGATACTCTAGGGCATTGATCTGGAAACTTGTCGCTAAGGTAATCGATAAGTTCTTGTGTAATTGGGGGAGCAATCATCAGGTTTCCTTCTAATATGGCCGACTTATTGAAAAAAAGGGGGAAATTAATCCCCCTAAAGTGCATTTATTGGACGCTTTTTGTTAATCGCATTGTTTTTGTCCAGTTGCAGGATCGATAAAACACGCTTCTGCTTTTGGCTCTTCTTCTTTCACTTCATTTAAGATTCCATATCTCTTTCCAGAAGCTCGAAAAGTCGTGATCCCTCGACACCCTTTCTTCCAAGCAGTAAGATACAGGTCTTTGAATTCGTCGTAAGTAACTGTGTCTCCTACGTTACAGGTTTTTGAAACCGCACTGTCGATATACTTAGAACACAACGAAAGCACAGCGACATGGTCCTCCGCAGATATCTCGTTAGCAGTTCTGCCGTTCACCCCTTGCCTGTACGCATAATCCTCAACACGTTCTACAGTATGCCCATCAAAGTTTTGAATGGTCCTGTCGTAAAACAAAGAGTATGGGGGTTCAATACCACTACTTACATTGTCAGCAGTTAAAGAGATTGTACCCGTGGGAGCAATAGATGTTAGATGGCTATTTCGTATGCCCTGCTGTGCAATCTTATCTCTTATATACTGAGGAAGGGTCTTTACAAATCCTGATTGCAGATACTTCTCGCTATCGAACAATGGGAAGCTGCCCTTTTCTAACGCGAGGTCTGCACTAGCTGAGTAGCAATTATCCCGTAGCTCTCGCATAACCTTAGCAGTAAACTTCATAAATTTGGGGGAACCATAAGGGTATCCGCACATTTCAGCAGCGTTAGCAAGCCCTGTAATTCCTAGGCCCATCCTTCTTTTGTTTTTTGCTTCTACTTCTTGGGCAGTCAGAGGATAGGTTGTACGGTCAATAACATTATCCATGCTGCGAACAACAACAGGAATATCGTTCTTATACAACTCAAAATCAAAGCGTCCCCCATCTACATATTTCGTTAGATTAAAACTTCCTAGCAGGCACGCTCCATAAGGCGGAAGCGGTTGTTCTCCACAAGGGTTAGTAGCTTCAATAGTTTCTGCGTACCAAAGATTATTCATTTTGTTGATAGTATCGATGAATAGCACCCCAGGTTCAGCCCAATCCCATGTGCTACGCATTATTTGATCCCACAATGCTACAGGATCGATCTCCTCATACACCCTCCCACCAAACTCAAGAGGAAAAGGTTTCTTCTGTTCCAGACATTTCATAAATTTATCGGTAACCCCTACCGAAATATTAAATCCTGTCAGGAAATGTTCGTTATGCTTACATGACAAAAAGGTTTGTATATCTGGATGATCAATGCGAAGGACGCCCATCTGTGCGCCTCTACGGTGTCCGCTGGATGCTATCGTCTGGCACACAGCGTCAAAGATTTGCATAAAGCTGACAGGTCCACTGGCTTTACTCTCCAGAGACTTGATCATTTCTCCGCGAGGGCGAATGCGCGAGAAGTCATAACCAATTCCCCCTCCCCTTCGCATAGTTTCAGCAGCCTCTGAAGCACGCTCCATGACGCTGTTCATGGAATCGTTAATTATGCCGCTGACAAAACAATTATACGCAGTGGTTTGCCTAATGCTTCCCATTGCGTTCTGTACGCGACCGGCAGGTAGGAACCTTAGATATCGCAGGATATCTTTGAATTCTTCAAAATGATCTGGCGTGTCTTTTAGGCTGTCTGCAATCCTCACTACTTTACTGTAAAAGTCTTCACCTGTTTGCCTATATTTAATTGTATCAATTTCGTCACTGATGGGCAGCGACATGCCGTAGTGTTGATTGGACGCCAGCATTATAGGTCTACCTCTCCCTTTAATTGGTTAATACGCATCTCCGCATATCGAATGACTTTCCTTAGATCAGTTATCTCTGATTCTGATTTATCCATTCCTGGGTAACTTTTATATCCAGCCCGTGAAGCATATTTGATGATGTTTCCTCGCCAGAACTCCATTCCGTTCCGCATGATGTATGTGATGGGTTCAATTTTCCATCTGGAATAATGGTCAGGACATTTAACCAAATCCTTTTCAATCTCTTCTTGCATACGCCTACTCATGTAGCTGTAATCTGGGCTTCTTTGTGCTGAATAGAACTGGTGATTGGCTTCCATAAGATGGGCTTCCTTGTCTCAAAGTTATATTCTGTATGCCTGCAAATTTTAGCTACCTGTGCTTGTACCAAGGCGTCCTGTTCAGTAAGTCCCGCCTTTTCATATGCACCCACTATTGCAGACCAAGGATCATCACTCTTGTCCAACAATGTTTCTGCCCTTTTTGGGCCAATGCCGGGACACCCAAAGTAGTTGTCTGTACGGTCCCCTGAGAGCGTCTGTAGGTAATGAAACCTATCTCCCTGTTCCTCAGTGACTTCCTCAATAGCCTTTTCTTTGATGTTAAAGTGTCTACCAGGGATTTGTTTTAGGTCTTTATCCTGTGAATAGATAATCTTCTTCCCACTTACTATAGTTGGGTGGGTTGCTAAGATGCCTAGCAGGTCATCCCCTTCTAGTGAGGGCTTTTGATAACTGTCGAAGCATGAACTCAGTTTCTTTTTCAAACCGGAATAAGCTATCGGCTTCCTAGAACCTGACCTGTTCCCTTTATAAGTCTCTAATATTTTTTTCCGAAAATTTTCATTGTCACTGAAACAAAGGATAGCATCGTTGCAATTAGTTTCCCTTTGGATATCAGTAACCATATTAACTGCGACATGTGTTAGCTGGTCTAAATCTGCCCATGCAACCACTGTGTCTGTATCAAAATTAACTGCTTCTTCTCCAGCAGCAGAAACTTGATATACAACTATGTCTGCATCAATCAGCACTGTTGACATTCATCAATTCCTTCCAGCTAACAGGGAATAACCTACAAAGAGAACTATTGATTCCCTCTGCTACATCTCTTGTTTCTTTCTGAGCATCCTTAGCGAGCCTTAGAGCGCACACACGGGCAAAGGCGTAAAGGCTTCCTGACCAGTACCACTCAGTCATGGCTGATAACGGCAGGACAGCCCTGGCTTGTTCTGGAGCTACCCCATGAGAAATCAAATATTCATATGAAGATTTAGCGTGTTTAGTGCTGTCATTATAAACGTAGTCGAGGATTTGATCCTTTGATCGAAGTGCATCTCCGCTTCCCTGCTTGGCATTTAAGGGACGCCCCCGCCATATTCCAGGGGTATAAATTTCTACTTCAGAATCTACATATCTACGGGAGACTTCATTCCACGCTAATCCGACTTGGTGTTTGACAAGCTGCCTAGCTACGAATATTGGTGCCTTAATTTTAAATGTTGCAAAAGCGTGGGAAAACGGCGACCAGTGTTTATGCTTTGCCAAATACCGTATAAGTTTGGTGTCTTTCTTTTCGTCCCACGTTGTTTGCTTATTGAATGACACCCGCGCCGCGTCTACAACAGTCTTGTCTGTACCCATATAGTCAATAAGGTCTACAGTAGAACTAATGTGTTTCTGCCCATGTTTTTCCAAGTTTATATTCCCCCGTTAACGGCACATTTAATTTGAAATATTCGCCAGCGGAAGCAATAGCATCTACTGCTACTTTCCCAACTAACTCAGCAATATCAGTATCGGCTTCTATTTGGATTTCATCGTGTATCCAGCATACTTGCTGTACACGATCTCGCCATCCTCTCTTTTCAATCTCTCTGTCAAACTCCACTAGCCATTGCTTTGCTGTGATTGCACCAGCAGATTGAAGTAAGACATTAAGAGCGCGATAGCTTTCCCTGATCTGTAGGTGTCTTTTATCCAGACCAGTCAGATACCCTTTGTTGATAACAGCTTCTTCAACCGCTGCCATAAGTTTTTTAAGTCCAGGGTTTGCTGCCAATAATCTTTTCTTCGCATTAGCTGCTTCTTTTTTTCCAATATTGGCAACCGCTGCCAATCGATTAGTTCCTCCACCGTATACCATAGCGTATATAAAAGATTTACTAACGTTGCGACTAGGCAAACCAGCAGCCTTTTGGTTAGACGAATGAATGTCTCCATCAATCACTTCCTTTGCGTATCTTCCTTGATCAAACCTGTGGGTGTAATGTGCCAAAAGCCGTAACTCGATTCCTGACATATCCACGCCAACTAGTGTCTTATCTTCTGGCACTGTGAACAGTTCTCTGCACTCCTTTCCGTATGGAGAGGAGCAAGACGGCACTTGCTGTAGATTTGGATTACGCATAGAAGCGCGGCCTGTTACAGTGCCACAGGTAAGTACACTGCCGTGGATTCTTTTAGTGTTCCTAATATGGGATAGCCAAGATTGCTTTCCCTCACTTAGCATGCCTAGACGCTTTTGTAGGATGAAATATTCGGATAGCAGTGCAGCTTCTGGGTAGTCCAGTTCCGCCAAAATTTTTTCATCTAATTTTGGATGCCCCTCTGGTGTTTTTATCGAAGGCTCCCAGCCCTTTTTCTCAAGCCTGTTTCTAATGTGATGTCTTGAGCCTGGGTTAAAAACATTCAAGATGCACTTTGTGTAGGCTGCGTTTTTAACTATGGATGCTCGTTTTGGATTCTTATAATTTACAGTACGCTCTGGGACCACTACTCCCAGATCAGTCCACCAAGGCGCGAACACTGCCTGTAGCTCTTGTTCGATCTCTGCGCGTCTACGAGTTAGCGTGTGGCATAGACTGTATGCCTTGCTTTCATCAAAAAGAAAGCCGTGCTGCTCCTGTTTCGTAATCAACCACTGAACCTGATGTTCCAGTTCTACGGATTGTCGCGACAATTTCTTTTCAGATCGAATTTTCTGCCACAGTTTTGAAGTGACGGCAGTGTCCTGTTCGCAATAGTCAAGCATCTCCTGACTGAAGCACTCCCAGCCGCCTTGGTAATCCCCTTTAAGACACCCTAGTCGTTGTCCCCACGCGGCCAGACTGTGTGAGCCTTTGAGCTTGCTGGGTAAGCCCTGTCGTCTTTTGGCATCCTCCACTCCTAGATCACCAAAGACCAAACGAGACAAGACCAGAGTGTCTATCACCTTTTCCCTGTCCACAG
>CEUI01058466.1_pt1 | contig 15333 bp, 16 predicted proteins | sample 531411 | NCBI WGS metagenome assembly CEUI01 (sample SAMEA2622841, study PRJEB7988) | marine metagenome | isolation source: saline water (ENVO:00002010), including
GGCAGCCTGGGTGTCGGCGGCTACCTGCTGGCCGTGCTGCTGCCGTTGCTCTGGTTGCTGGCCGTGCTGTTCGTCGTGCGCCTGGCGTGGCAACGTCTGCAGCGCCGTCGCGCGGAACGCCCTGGCCCGCTCGACGACCTGCTGCTGGCGCTGCCGGTGCTCGGCAGCCTGCTGCGCCGGGCGGATATCCGCAACTTCTGCGATAGCCTCGGCCTGTTGCTGGAGGCGGGGATGCCGGCGCTCGATGCCTTGCCACGTGCCTGCAGCGCCGTGAGCAATCCGCGCTTGCGGCGGGATTTCGCCAGCCTGGCGCCTCGCGTCGCGGCGGGGCAGTCGCTGGTGCGCGCCTTCGATGGCCTGTCCTTCGCCGGCAAATCGATGCTGATCGGCGTGCTCAACACGGGCGAGGCGACAGGCCGGCCGGGAGAGGCGCTGCTACGGTTCGCGCGCATGCAGGCGCAGCAGCTGGCTTCGCAGCAGCAGATGCTGGCGACCTGGCTGCCGCGTCTGTTCTACCTCGGCGTCGCCGGCTGGATGGCCTACGGGCTGCTGACCGGCGGAGGTTTCTTCCCGACGCTGCCGGCGGAGCTGGCTGGCCGGTAATTTGCTGGTCATTGGCCAGGCGGGCCTGGCTGAAAGCTGGCAGCAAGTGCCTTGCGCTAGCATTCGTCACGTCTACGCCATTACTAAAAAGAGAAAAAAGCGATTCAACCGACTTTGGAATACGCCCCATGCCCATCCTGCAACGTGCATCCCATCATGAGCTACGCAGCGCCTTTCGTGCCCTGCTGGCTTCCGACCGCTGCTACCACACCGCCTCGGTCTTCGATCCCATGTCCGCCCGCATCGCCGCCGACCTCGATTTCGAGGTCGGCATCCTCGGCGGCTCCGTCGCCTCGCTTCAGGTGCTGGGCGCCCCGGACTTCGCGCTGATCACCCTCAGCGAGTTCGTCGAGCAGGCCGCGCGCATCGGTCGCGTGTCGCGTCTGCCGGTGATCGCCGACGCCGATCACGGCTACGGCAACGCGCTCAACGTCATGCGCACGGTGGTCGAGCTGGAACGCGCCGGCGTCGCCGCGCTGACCATCGAGGACACCCTGCTGCCGGCCCAGTTCGGACGCAAGTCCACCGACCTGATCTCTATCGAGGAAGGGGTCGGCAAGATCCTCGCGGCGCTCGAGGCGCGTGTCGATCCGGACCTGGCGATCATCGCCCGGACCCACGCCGGCGTACTGGAGGTGGACGAGGTGATCCGCCGTACCCGCGCCTACGAAGCCGCTGGCGCCGACGGCATCTGCCTGGTGGGCGTGAAGGACTTCGCCCATCTGGAGCAGATCGCCGCCGGCCTCAAGGTGCCGCTGATGCTGGTCACCTACGGCAACCCGGAGCTGCGTGACAACCAGCGCCTGGCGCGCCTGGGCGTACGTATCGTGGTCAACGGCCACGCTGCCTACTTCGCCGCGATCAAGGCCACCTACGACTGCCTGCGCGAGCAGCGCGGTGCCCAGCCTTGCGACCTCAACGCCACCGAGCTGACGCACAAGTACACCATGCCCGAGGACTACATCGTCTGGGCCAAGGAGTTCATGGAAGTCCGCGAGTAGCCCCGCCGATGGGCTGCGCTTGCACTTCGGGTTCACCGGGCGCATATCTGTGCGGTGAACTACAGGAGGCTGAGCATGGCCAGTGGCTGGGCGAACGACGACGCGGTACAGGAGCAGATCGACAGCAGCATCGAGGACGCCGTTGCGCGTGCCCGTAGCCAGCTGCCGAAAGGCGAGAGCCTGCGTCATTGCGAGGCGTGCGACGCGCTCATTCCCGAAGCGCGCCGCCAGGCGATTCCCGGCGTGCGCCTGTGCGTGACGTGCCAGGCCGAGCATGACCGCGAGAACGCCGCGTTCACCGGCTACAACCGGCGCGGCAGCAAGGATAGCCAGCTGCGTTGAACGAATGCGGCACCTCTCGGCGCGTCGAGGGTCTAGTTCTACTACGACCATCACTCAGGAAGAGGTGCCTGCATGACGATTTTCGAAGCGCTGCGACTCAGCCATGACCTTCAGCGCGAGCTTGCGCAGAAGCTGGTCGCCACCCACGGGGACAGCTCCGAACGCCACGCCCTGTTCGCCCAGCTCAAGCAGGAGCTGGCCGTGCATTCGGTGGCCGAGGAACGCCATTTCTACATTCCCCTGATGCAGCAGGATGCCGGCGTCGACCTGTCGCGCCATGCGATTGCCGAGCATCACCAGATGGATGAAATGATCGAGGACCTGGAGGCGACCGACCCCAGCAGCCCCAGCTGGCTGGCACAGGCCAAGGCCCTGGCGGACAAGGTCGAACATCACCTCCGGGAAGAGGAACGCACCTTCTTCCAGATGGCCGGCAAGCTGCTGCGCGAACGGCAGAAGGAGCAACTGGCAGGTGATTACCTGAGCGCCTACGACGAGATGAAACAGGCCTCCTGAATCGGCCCGCCGGACAGGTTGCACCCGCTCTGCTGGCTGCTCAGCGTGAGCGCTGGCAGAGCACCAGCAGTGTGAAGGCCAGGCCGAGCAGACCGCACAGCAGTGGCTCTGCCCAGAGTGCGCCAAAGGCTTCCAGCCTCGCGCTGGGCGCGGGTTTTTCGGCGAGATAGAGCACCTGCACGGCTTCGCCTGCCTCGTAGCCGAAGATCAGCCCGCCTTGTGGATAGCTGTGCTGCCGGCCCTGTTCATCGGTAAAGCTGATCTGCGGGTGCGAGCCGCCAGCATTGAGCGCCACCACCTGGCCCGGCGCACGCTTCGCCTCGTCGAGAAAGGCGAGCGTATCCAGGTAGCCGTACAGGGTGGCGGTCAGTAGCAAGAGGCCGATGCCGAGAAACAGCGCGGATTTGAAACGGTGCATCCGTTGCGTCCTGTCATCCGTGAAAGAGCGCGCAGGTTAGCGAGGTTGCGTCCGGGTGGCCGTGATGTCGCTCACGTAGGCAGCGGGCGGATGCGCTCCGCCCGACTGTCCGTTCAGAACAGGAAGTAACGCTGCGCCATCGGCAGCACCTCGGCCGGTTCGCACCAGAGCAACTGGCCGTCGGCCTTGACCTGGTAGTTCTGCGCGTCGACCTCGATGCTCGGCAGGTAGCCGTTGTGGATCAGGTCGGTCTTCTGCACCTCGCGGCAGCCTTTGACCACGCCGATCTGCTTCTGCAAACCAAGCTGCTGCGGCACGCCGGCGTCGAATGCGGCCTGGCTGATGAAGGTGATGCTGGTGGCGTGGCGGCTGCCGGCATAGCTGGCGAACATCGGCCGGTAGTGCACCGGTTGCGGCGTCGGGATCGAGGCGTTGGCGTCGCCCATCAGGCTGGCGGCGATGGCTCCGCCCTTGAGGATCAGCGTCGGTTTCACCCCGAAGAAGGCCGGGCGCCAGAGCACCAGGTCGGCCCACTTGCCGACTTCGATGGAGCCGACCTCGTGGCTGATGCCGTGGGTGATCGCCGGGTTGATGGTGTACTTGGCGATGTAGCGCTTGGCGCGGAAGTTGTCGTTGCCCGGGACATCCTCGGGCAACGGGCCGCGTTGCTGTTTCATCTTATCGGCGGTCTGCCAGGTACGGGTGATCACTTCGCCGACACGGCCCATGGCCTGGCTGTCGGAGCTGATCATGCTGAACGCGCCGAGGTCATGCAGGATGTCTTCGGCGGCGATGGTCTCGCGGCGAATGCGGCTTTCGGCGAAGGCCACGTCCTCGGCGATGCTCGGGTCGAGGTGGTGGCAGACCATGAGCATGTCCAGGTGCTCGTCGATGGTGTTCTTGGTGAACGGCCGGGTCGGATTGGTCGACGACGGCAGCACGTTGGGGAAGCCGCAGGCCTTGATGATGTCCGGCGCGTGGCCGCCACCGGCACCCTCGGTGTGGTAGGTGTGGATGGTGCGGCCCTTGAAGGCGCCGAGGGTGGTTTCGACGAAACCCGACTCGTTCAGGGTGTCGGTGTGGATCGCCACCTGCACGTCGTACTGGTCGGCCACGCTCAGGCAGTTGTCGATGGCCGCCGGGGTGGTGCCCCAGTCTTCGTGCAGCTTGAGACCGATGGCGCCGGCCTTGACCTGTTCGATCAGCGGCTCCGGCAGCGAGGCATTGCCCTTGCCGGTGAAACCGAGGTTCATCGGGAAGGCATCGGCGGCCTGCAGCATGCGCGCCATGTGCCAGGGGCCCGAGGTGCAGGTGGTGGCGTTGGTGCCGGTGGCCGGCCCGGTGCCGCCACCGATCATGGTGGTGACGCCACTCATCAGCGCTTCTTCGATCTGCTGCGGGCAGATGAAGTGGATGTGGGTGTCGATGCCGCCGGCGGTGAGGATCATGCCTTCCCCGGCGATCACCTCGGTACCGGCGCCGATGGCGATGCTCACATCGGGCTGGATGTCCGGGTTGCCGGCCTTGCCGATCGCGGCGATACGCCCGTCCTTGAGGCCGACGTCGGCCTTGACGATGCCCCAGTGGTCGATGATCAGCGCGTTGGTGATCAGGGTGTCGACCACATCGGCGGCGCACAGCTGGCCCTGGCCCATGCCGTCGCGGATCACCTTGCCACCGCCGAACTTCACTTCTTCACCGTAGGTGGTGAAGTCCTTCTCCACTTCGATCCACAGGTCGGTATCGGCCAGGCGCACCTTGTCGCCGACGGTGGGGCCGAACATGTCGGCGTAGGCTTGTCTGCTGATTTTCATATTCGCTTCCCTTGTGGTGCGAAGGCTGGCGCGTGTTTGTCTTTCTGTCTGTCAGGGCATGAGGCGCTGCGGTTCTTCTGCAGGAGCGGCTTTTGCCGCGAAACCGTTATCGCGGCTAGAGCCGCTCCTACAAACCTCACCTCAATCCAGGTCGCCCATCACGCGCCCGGCGAAGCCGAACACGCGGCGTGCGCCGCTCAGCTCGACCAGCTCCACCTCGCGGCTCTGCCCCGGCTCGAAGCGCACCGCCGTGCCGGCCGGAATGTTCAGGCGCATGCCGCGTGTCGCCGCGCGGTCGAACAGCAGCGCATCGTTGGTTTCGAAGAAGTGGTAGTGCGAGCCGACCTGCACGGGACGGTCGCCACTGTTGGCCACGGACAGGGTCAGGGTGCGGCGACCGGCATTGAGCTCGATCTCGCCGTCGGCAATCTGGTATTCGCCGGGAATCATCAGGTGCTCACTCCAGAATCAGTTGCATGAAAGTCAGGTCCAGCCAGCGCCCGAACTTGCGGCCGACCTGGGGCATCTGCCCCGTGGTGACGAAGCCGAGGCGCTGGTGCAGGCGGATCGAGGCGCTGTTCTCGGACTCGATGGCAGCGACCATGACGTGCAGGTCGGCGGCGCGGGCGCGCTCGATCAGCGCCTGCATCAGGGCCGGGCCAAGGCCACGGCCACGCTGGTCGGCGCGCACGTAGACCGAATGCTCGACGGTCTGACGAAAGCCCTCGATGCTGCGCCAGGTGCCATAGCTGGCATAGCCGAGCACCTCGTCGTCGGCGTCGCGCGCCACCAGCACGGGAAAGCCGCTGGCCGTGCGCTCGGCCAGCCAGGCGCGTCGGTTGGCCAGGTCCACCAGCGTTTCGTTCCAGATCGCCGTGGTGAACTCCACCGCGTCGTTGTATATGGCCAGGATGCCGGGCAGGTCGGCTTCGCTGGCGTCCACGATCGAGTAACTCATGCTCAGGCGATCGGCTGGTGGACGGTGACCAGTTTGGTACCGTCGGGGAAGGTGGCTTCGATCTGGATTTCCGGGATCATCTCCGGCACGCCTTCCATCACCTGGTCGCGGCTCAGCAGGGTGGTGCCGAAATGCATCAGCTCGGCGACGGTCTGTCCATCGCGCGCGCCTTCGAGCAGTGCCGCGGAGATGTAGGCCATGGCCTCCGGGTAGTTCAGCTTTACCCCTCGGGCCAGGCGACGCTCGGCCACCAGGCCGGCGGTGAAGATCAGCAGCTTGTCTTTCTCTCTTGGCGATAGGTCCATGAGAACTCCAGTCAGATGGCGTGGCAGGGCGGCCCTGCGTGGCGAAAGTGGTGGGTGGCCAGCGATGGCTGAATGTTCATCCGCTCAGGTACTCCAGATTCGTGGCGGCACGGCTTCGCGGCCGAGCAGCGCCGGTCGCAGCAGGCGCCACAGGGCGATCAGCCAGGCGCGAGCCTTGAGCGCTTCGCTGGCCAGGCAGCGTGCGATCAACAGCCCGGACAACTGGCTGAGATCGCCACGTACGCCAGCGACCTGCACTTCACGGCAGCGCTCCAGCAGCTCGCCGGGCACCTCGCCGCTGACCAGCAGGGTAGCGAATACCGGCTGGCCATCGAGGCCGAGCGGCGAGTCGAGCAGGCCGTCGTCGCCCGTGACCCGCTGGCGTTCGTGCCACAGCAGCTTGCCGTCGCGGCGGATGTCCAGTGCGGCCTGGAAATGGCCGCTGCTGAAGCGCTCGTCGGCGGCCGGGCGGCCGAGGGCGATGATGTCCCAGTAGAACAGCCGGGCATCGCCCTGCAGCTCGATCTGCGTGTGCAGCTCGGCCTGGGCGCCGGCATAGAGGATGGTTTCCTGCGGAAGCCACTCCAGGGTGGCGCCGGCCGCGACGCTCAGGCGCAGGTCCTGGCGGGCCACCTCGCTGGCGCGATACCACTTGGCTGCACCCGGGCTGGTGAGCTGCACCCAGGTGTTCTCCCCGGCATCTGCCGAGATGTCCAGGCGGTCGCCGCCGGCGATGCCACCGGGCGGGTGCACGATGATGTGCTGGCAGACCTGCGGCCCTTCGGCATACAGGTGCTTCTGCACCCTAAGTGGGCCGAGGTGGCGCCTCTGCACCGGGGTGGTGCGCTCGCCATGGCGTGCGTAGGCCAGTTCCAGTTCGGCGGGCCAGCTTGGCGTGAACAGGGCTGCAGGCAGATTCATGGTGGGGCAGGGATTCCACTCGATAGTTGACCGAGTGGGCAAGCAAGAGGCGTGCCCTGAACCAATTCGGTGCGCTGTTGCGGGCGCCGGCCTGAAGCGGTCGGCGCCGGGCGGGTCAGTCGCGATCCACGGCGAAGGACGACCAGGCCTGACGGCTTGGCATGATCTCCAGGCGGTTGATGTTGATGTGCGCGGGCAGGGTGGCGACGTAGAAGATCTGCTCGGCGATGTCCTCGGCGCTGAGCGGCGTGGTGGTGCTGTACAGGGCGTCGGAGGCAGCCTGGTTGCCCTTGGTGCGGACCAGGGTGAACTCGGTCTCGGCCATGCCGGGGGCGATGTCGGTGACGCGCACGCCGGTGCTGACCAGATCGCAGCGCAGGTTGAAACCGAACTGTTTGACGAAGGCCTTGGTGGCGCCGTACACGTGGCCGCCCGGGTAGGGCCACTCGCCGGCGACCGAGCCGATGTTGATGATGCTGGTGCCCTTGCCGGTTTCCAGCAGCAGCGGCAGTACGGCATGGGTGACGTTGACCAGACCGGTGACGTTGGTGTCGATCATGGTGTGCCAGTCCTGCAGGGCCACCTTCTGCGCCGGTTCGGGGGCCAGGGCCAGGCCGGCGTTGTTGAGCAGCACGGTGACCTTGCGGAAGGCCTCCGGCAAGGCATCGACCATTCCTTGCACGGCCTCTGCGTCACGCACGTCGAGGGTGGCGATGTGCACGGGAACCTTGGCTGCCAGTTCGTCTCGCAGCGCCTGCAGGCGCTCCTCGCGGCGACCGGAAAGTACCAGCGACCAGCCGGCCTCGGCGAAACGGCGGGCGGCGGCGCGACCGAAGCCGGAGGTGGCGCCGGTGATGAAGATCACGTTGCTCATGGGGTGTCCTGTACAGGTTCTGGAGTGGAGGGTGACGCGGCGCTGCCGCAGCAGCGCTGGCCCCTGCAGTCGGGGCTTGGCGTGGGGCGATGCGCACACGGCGTTCGCCACTGGCCCCGGTTACCGGGGCGGGCGGCCTCGGGCCGCTGCGGTGAGCGCCTGGAGGCCCGCCGGTAAGGGCAGGCCGGTACTGTCGCACAGATGATGCCGCGGTGTCAGTCGTCGCTGCGCACCGTCCGCGACCTGCCTCAGATCGCCACCAAGCCGCGTACGCCCTCGGCTTCCATGTTCTCGCCACGGCCCTGCTGGACGATCTCGCCACGGCTCATCACCAGGTACTGGTCGGCCAGTTCGGCGGCGAAGTCGTAGAACTGCTCGACCAGCAGGATGGCCATGTCTCCGCGCTCGGCCAGTTTGCGGATCACCGCGCCGATTTCCTTGATCACCGAGGGCTGGATGCCCTCGGTGGGTTCGTCGAGGATCAGCAGGCGTGGCTGGCTGGCCAGGGCACGGCCGATGGCCAGCTGTTGCTGCTGGCCGCCGGAGAGGTCGCCGCCACGCCGCTGCTTCATCTCGCGCAGCACCGGGAAAAGCTTGTAGATGAATTCCGGGACGACCTTGGCCTGGCTGCCGGGAAACCGCGACAGGCCCATCAGCAGGTTCTCCTCCACGGTCAGGCGGCCGAAGATCTCGCGTCCCTGGGGAACGTAGGCGATGCCGGCGTGCACCCGCTGGTGCGGCTTGAAGCCGGTGATGGCCTTGCCTTCCCATTGCACGCTGCCGTCCTTGGCCGGGATCAGGCCCATCAGGCACTTGAGCAGGGTGGTCTTGCCCACGCCGTTGCGGCCGAGCAGGCAGGTGACCTCGCCGACCTTCACGTCGAACGACAGCCCGCGCAGGATGTGGCTGCCGCCGTAGTACTGATGCAGTTGTTGGACTTGGAGCATGATTCAATTCCTCGTTCTTGGCGCTGCAGGCTTCAAGCTGCAAGCCACAAGTAAAAGCGGCTTGAGGCTTGCAGCTGGCGCGTCAGCGCCCCAGATAAACCTCGATCACCCGCTCGTCGTTCTGCACCTGCTCCAGCGAGCCTTCGGCCAGCACGCTGCCCTGGTGCAACACGGTGACGTGGTCGGCGATCGAGCCGACGAAGCCCATGTCGTGTTCCACCACCATCAGCGAGTGCTTGCGTGCCAGTGACTTGAACAGCTCGGCGGTGAACTCGGTCTCGGCGTCGGTCATGCCGGCCACCGGTTCATCGAGCAGCAACAGGTGTGGCTCCTGCATCAGCAGCATGCCGATTTCCAGGAACTGCTTCTGGCCATGGGAGAGCAGGCCAGCCGGACGGTGGCGCGAACTTTCCAGGCGGATGGTGGTGAGCACTTCTTCGATGCGGTCCTTCTGTTCGCCGCTGAGCCTGGCGCGCAGGCTGGCCCACACCGACTTGTTGGCCTTCTGCGCCAGCTCCAGGTTCTCGAACACCGACAGTGCCTCGAATACCGTGGGCTTCTGGAACTTGCGGCCGATGCCGGCCTGGGCGATCTCCACCTCGCTCATGGCGGTCAGGTCGTACTGTTCGCCGAAGTAGGCCACGCCGTTGTCCGGGCGGGTCTTGCCGGTGATCACGTCCATCATGGTGGTCTTGCCGGCGCCGTTGGGGCCGATGATGCAGCGCAGTTCGCCGACACCGATGTACAGGGTCAGGTCGGTCAGCGCACGAAAGCCATCGAAGCTGACGTTGATGTCTTCCAGGGTGAGGATGGTGCCGTGACGGACATTGACGCCCTTGCCGACGGTCTTGCCGGTGTCCAGCGACAGGCCGGTGGGGTCGAAAGCGGCTTCGAGCATGGTTTCGGGTACCGGAGTAGCTCTCATTGATCCTTCTCCGTGGAGGTCGTCAGGAGCGCGTTGCGAGCATTTTCAGCTGCAAGGCGCGAGGCGCGCAGCGACGAAGCAGTACGAGTGGGTACGCTGAGGAGCGGGTACCGCGCAACGCCGCAGATGGAAAGCGCAGGAGCGATCATGATGACTTCCTCTGCAGCAGGCCGACGACGCCTCGCGGCAGGAACAGGGTGACGACGATGAACAGGGCGCCCAGGGCGAACAGCCAGTATTCGGGGAAGGCCACGGTGAACCAGCTCTTCATGCCGTTCACCAGGCCAGCGCCGAGCAGCGGGCCGATCAGCGTGCCGCGCCCGCCGAGGGCGACCCACACGGCCGCTTCGATGGACTGAGTCGGCGCCATTTCGCTGGGGTTGATGATGCCCACCTGCGGCACGTAAAGCGCTCCGGCCAGGCCGCACAGCACGGCGGACAGCACCCAGATGAACAGCTTGTAGCCGCGCGGATCGTAACCGCAGAACATCAGGCGATTCTCGGCGTCGCGCAGGGCCGTGAGCACGCGGCCGAACTTGCTGCGCGCCAGGCGAAAGCCCAGGTACAGGCTGGCGACCAGCAGCAGCACGGTGGCGAAGAACAGCGCGGCGCGGGTGCCCTGCGCGGTGATGTCGAAGCCGAGGATACGGGTGAAGCCGGTGAAGCCGTTGTTGCCGCCGAAGCCGGTCTCGTTGCGGAAGAACAGCAGCATGCCGGCGAAGGTCAGCGCCTGGGTCATGATCGAGAAATACACGCCCTTGATCCGCGAGCGGAAGGCGAAGAAGCCGAACACCAGGGCCAGCAGGCCGGGCGCCAGTACCACCAGGCACATGGCCCAGAGGAAGCTGGAGGTGCCGTACCAGTACCAGGGCAGCTCGTTCCAGGCGAGGAAGCTCATGAACGCCGGCAGGCCGTCACCGGCGGCTTCGCGCATCAGGTACATGCCCATGGCGTAGCCGCCGAGGGCGAAGAACAGGCCGTGGCCCAGCGACAGCATGCCGGCGTAGCCCCAGACCAGATCCAGCGCCAGGGCGACGATGGCGTAGCAGAGGATCTTGCCCACCAGGGTCAGGCTGTAGGCCGTCACATGCAGGGCATGCTCGGCCGGCAGCAGGTGCAGCAGCGGCATGGCCAGCAGCAGCGCCAGTACCAGCACGCCGACGGCCATGCAGACGCGGGGGCCGAGCTTGGCGCTGGCGCGGGCCAGCAAGGTTTGGTTTAGCGCATTCATCAGTCGATCACTCGTTCTTTATTGGCGTAGGGCGGGTGCAACCCGCCGCTGCAGCGATGGCCCGCTCGGGGTGGCGGGTTTCATCCGCCCCACGGTCGATGGCGCCACCATCAGTCGATCACCCGGCCCTTGAGCGCGAAGAGGCCTTGCGGGCGTTTCTGGATGAACAGGATGATCAGCGCGAGGATGAGGATCTTGCCGAGCACGGCGCCGATCTGCGGTTCGAGGAACTTGTTCACCACGCCCAGGCCGAAGGCGGCCAGCACGCTGCCGGCCAGCTGGCCGACGCCGCCGAGCACCACCACCAGGAAGGAATCGATGATGTAGCTCTGGCCGAGGTCGGGGCCGACGTTGCCGATCTGGCTCAGGGCGACACCGCCGAGGCCGGCGATGCCCGAACCGAGACCGAAGGCCAGCATGTCCACGCGACCGGTGGGCACGCCGCAGCAGGCGGCCATGTTGCGGTTCTGCGTCACCGCGCGCACGTTCAGGCCCAGGCGCGTCCGGTTCAGCAGCAACCAGGTAAGGACCACGACAAACAGCGCGAAGCCGATGATGACGATGCGGTTGTACGGCAGCACCAGGTTCGGCAGCACCTGCACGCCGCCGGACAGCCAGGCCGGGTTGGCCACCTCGACGTTCTGCGCACCGAAGGTGACGCGCACCAGCTGGATCAGGATCAGGCTGATGCCCCAGGTGGCCAGCAGGGTTTCCAGAGGGCGGCCGTAGAGATGGCGAATCACCGTGCGCTCCAGCGCCATGCCGATGCAGGCGGTGACCAGGAAGGCGATCGGCAGTGCCGCCAGCGGATAGAGTTCGAGGTAGCCGGGGGCGAGCTTCTGGAAGGCCAGCTGCACCACGTAGGTGGTGTAGGCGCCGAGCATCAGCATCTCGCCGTGGGCCATGTTGATCACCCCGAGCAGGCCGAAGGTGATGGCCAGGCCGAGCGCCGCGAGCAGCAGGATCGAGCCCAGCGACAGGCCGCTGAACGCCTGGCCGAGCAGCTCGCCGATCAGCAGTTTGTTCTTCACCTGCGCCAGGCTCTGCTCGGCTGCGGCGCGCACGTCGGCGTCGCTTTCGTCGCCGTCGAGCAGACCTTGCAGGCGGGTGCGCGCCTGCGGGTCGCCGGTCTGCCCCAGGCGCTTGACCGCCGCCAGGCGCACCGCCGGGTCGGCGTCACTCAGCTGCAGGTTGGCCAGGGCCAGGGTGATGGCGTCCTGCACCGCGTCGTCCGCTTCGATGCTCAGGCGGCTCTCCAGCAGCGGCAGCAGGGTGGGCGGTGTGTTGCGTTGCAGTTGCCGGGCCGCCTCGAGGCGCACGGCGGCGGCGTCGTCGAGCAGCTGATGGCTGGCGACGGCCACGCCGATCAGGCCGCGCAGGCGATTGTTCAGGCGCAGCTTGCGTGGTGTGCCGTTGGCTTCACCCTCGCCAATGGCGGCCTGCCAGGTGCCGTCCTGATCGATGAAGGCGCGCTTGTCGGCATCGCTGGCGACGCGACCCTGCTGCAGGGCCTGCAGCAGCGGCATGCGCTCGATGGTGGGGGCTGCGGCCCAGCCTTGCAGGAGCTTGGCCTGCTTGCTGGCGTTGGCGGCGGCGAAATCGTCGGCCTCGCCAGCCGTCGCGGCCAGAGGCAGCAACAGCAGCAGGCTGAAGATAATTCGGGTAAGGGCAGTGGGCATAAGGTGTCCTTGGCGTAGCCCGGATGCAATCCGGGGTGAGCTTCCCGGATTGCATCCGGGCTACGGCGGCCCTCTCCCTGGCCCTCTCCCCCCTCTTCACAAAAGAAAGGGGGGAGAGGGGACCGGTACGGTGCAGTGCATCGCTCCGTGCAGCGTGTCTCCCCTCTACCGCTTACGGGAGAGGGGCTGGGGGAGAGGGGCTTTTGCCTTAGTTCGACTTCACCGGGGTGTCGGCTTTCTTGTCGTTGCCTTCGATGTACGGGCTCCACGGCTGGGCGCGGATCGGCCCCTCGGTCTCCCAGACCACGGAGAACTGACCGTCATCCTGGATTTCGCCGATCATCACCGGCTTGTGCAGGTGGTGGTTCTTCTCGTCCATCTTCAGGGTGAAACCGCTCGGCGCGGCGAACTCCTGGCCGGCCATGGCCTCGCGAACCTTGTCGACGTCGGTGGTGCCGGCCTTCTCGACGGCTTGGGCCCACATGTGGATACCCACGTAGGTGGCTTCCATCGGGTCGTTGGTCACCACGGTGTCGGCGTTCGGCAGCTTCTGGGCCTTGGCGTAGGCTTTCCAGTCGGCGACGAACTTCTCGTTGACCGGGTTCTCCACGGACTGGAAGTAGTTCCAGGCCGCCAGATGGCCGACCAGCGGCTTGGTGTCGATGCCGCGCAGTTCTTCTTCACCGACCGAGAAGGCCACCACCGGTACGTCGGTGGCTTCCAGGCCCTGGTTGGCCAGTTCCTTGTAGAACGGCACGTTGGAGTCGCCGTTGACGGTGGAGACCACGGCCGTCTTGCCGCCCGCAGCGAACTTCTTGATGTTGGCGACGATGGTCTGGTAATCGCTGTGGCCGAAGGGGGTGTAGACCTCTTCGATATCCTTGTCGGCGATGCCCTTGCTGTGCAGGAAGGCGCGCAGGATCTTGTTGGTGGTGCGCGGGTAGACGTAGTCGGTACCCAGCAGGAAGAAGCGCTTGGCGCCGCCGCCGTCTTCGCTGAGCAGGTATTCCACCGCCGGAATGGCCTGCTGGTTTGGCGCCGCACCGGTGTAGAACACGTTCGGCGACATCTCCTCGCCTTCGTACTGCACGGGGTAGAACAGCAGGCCGTTGAGTTCTTCATAGACCGGCAACACGGATTTGCGCGACACCGAGGTCCAGCAACCGAAGGTCACGGCGACCTTGTCCTGAGTCAGCAGCTGGCGCCCGCGCTCGGCGAACAGCGGCCAGTTCGACGCGGGATCGACCACCACCGGTTCCAGTTGCTTGCCGAGCACGCCGCCCTTGGCGTTGATCTCGTCGATGGTCATCAGCGCCATGTCTTTCAGCGACGTTTCGGAAATGGCCATGGTGCCGGACAGCGAGTGCAGGATGCCGACCTTGATGGTCTCGGCGGCCTGGATGGACCAGCTCAGGCCCATGGCGGCGATGGAAGCGGAAAGGGTGAAGGCCTTGATCAGGCTGCGACGTTGCATGGTGCGATCTCCATTCACAAGTGTGAGTAAGTGGACAGCGTTGTTATGGGTCATGCAGTGAAGGTCATGGCTCGGTTATTCCGGCATCCGCTCCACGCGCTGTCTCGCGGCGTAAAGCTTGTGCAAGGTGATCGAATGCACCTCTGCCTGGCTGACCTCTATATGGCTCTTGAGCAATTGCTGTGCCTCTTCTGAGCGATGAGTCAGGATTGCCTCGAGAATCTGCCCATGCTCGGCGTAGGTCAGCTCGATGCGCCGCGCCTGGGTGAAGTCCAGCCGCCTTAGAATGCGGATCTTCTCGCTGACCTCGCGGTGTACGCGGGCCATCTCGCGGTTGCCGGCTGCCTCGAGCAGCTGGCAGTGAAACGCCTCGTCGAGGCGTGAAACGGCGCTGCCGTCCTGCAGTTGATTCTCTTTGCGCACCATCCAGGTGCGCGCGAGCGCTTGCAGTGCGGGGGGCTGTTCATCGTTGGGGCGCTGGCAAAGCCGGCGCACGGCGTCCAGTTCGAGCAGGATGCGCAGCTCGTACAGCTCGTCGAACTGCGCGAAGTCCAGTGGGCGCACCTGCCAGCCGCTGCGAAAGTGCACATCGAGAAAGCCCTCGCGCTGCAGGCGATGCAGGGCCTGGCGCACGGGGGTGCGGCTGGCGCTCATGCGCTCGGCGACCTCGCCTTCGGAGAAGCGGTCGCCGGGCATCAGGCGAAACTCGAAGATGTCGTCCTTGAGCCGGGCGTAGATACGCTCGGCCAGGCTCGGTGGACGTGGTGCGCTGCGCGACATGGACTCAGGCCTGGGTGCTGGCGATGAAGGCGCGCCAGCCGCCGAAGCTGGTGATATCGCGGGCGCCGTCGAGGGCATAGGGCTCGCAGATGAAGCCCTTGACCCAGCGACCGTCGGCCAGCTCCAGGTTACCGATGCCCAGGGGCGGCGGAATCTCCGCGACGAACTCGCCGAAGCGCGCCTGCGGCACGTCCCACAGCTCGACGATGATCTCCGCGCCATCGGCGGCGACCCGCGCCAGGCCAGGCTTGGGCGGCACGCTGCCGGGCAGGGCGTAGAGGCGATAGCGGGCGGTGCTGCGGGTCTGTTCCACCAGTACGGCATCGCGTGTGGTGAGCTGGAAGTTCAGCGGCATGCCGGTGAGGTGCGCGCCGACCACGGCGACGCGAATGCTGCCGGGGGCTGGCTTGTCGCGGGTGGTCTGTGCGGGCAGCGGCTTGCCGGTGGCGCCCATGGGCAGATCGAGCGCCTGTTGCCAGCGCTGGCCGAAGGCGGCCAGCGCCTGGTCATGCCAGGCCGGGGCGATCAGGGTGATGCCGGCGGGC
>CEUI01061158.1_pt1 | contig 15312 bp, 7 predicted proteins | sample 531411 | NCBI WGS metagenome assembly CEUI01 (sample SAMEA2622841, study PRJEB7988) | marine metagenome | isolation source: saline water (ENVO:00002010), including
GGCATCATTGAAATTGCAGGTATCCGTATCTTCAAGTCAATGAACATCCCATTCTTTGGTAAGTATGGTACATCTGCTGATCCTAACAGAACAGGTTACGACTCACAAGATAACTTCGGTGATCATGTTGGCGCAACCATGGAAGACATGGAGAAAGCTGCTAACAGTGGTACTCCTGCTGGTGGACAGAAGACAACTAACAACTATGGTTTAGCTGCTAAGTTTGCTAATAGTTGTGGTCTCATCTTCCAGAAGGAAGCCGCAGGTGTAGTAGAAGCCATTGGCCCTTCTGTACAAGTTACATCTGGTGATGTCTCCGTGATTTATCAGGGTGACGTTATCCTAGGTAGGTTGGCAATGGGTGCTGATTTCCTAAACCCTGCATGTGCAGTGGAGTTGATCGCTGGTATTAACACAGCTTCCTCTAACGCTACAGGTTGGGATGGATCTGGTACTGATGCTACAGCTATCTCTAACGCTGGTTTCGATTAAACTAAGTAATATTTTTAACCAACATATCGGGGGGCTTCGGCTCCCCTTTTTCTTTATATAATTTTATGGCTACTCCCACAACAATTGACACCGATACAGAACTATCCGCAGTGAACTCAATACTGGGAGCTATCGGTCAATCTCCAGTTACAAGTTTAGGTAATGTTCAATCAACAACTACAACAAATGCAGCTGGTGTAACAAGTACAATACATTCATATGAAAACCCTGAAATAGCTTTTATATATAATATCCTTTCAGAAGTTAATAAGGATGTACAAAATGAAGGATGGGGTTTTAATATTGAATACCATGTAAAGATAAGTCCAACAGCTACTACAAAGTATGTACATATACCTACTAATGTCCTAAGTTATGATATTAATGATGGCCAAGCTATACGTACTCAAGATGTAGTTAGACGTAATGGTAGATTATATGATAAAGTTCATCACACTGATGAGTTTGAAAGTGATGTCTATTTAGATGTCGTTTACTTATGGCCTTATGAAGATTTACCACCTGCCTTTAAAAGATATATAGTTTACAGAGCAGCCGTAAGAGCTGCTACCCAATTAGTAGCTAATCCAGCATTAGTACAATTATTACAACAACAAGAACTACAAGCTAAAAGTACATGTCTTGAATATGAATGTAATCAAGGAGATCATTCATACTTCGGCTTATCACATGACCAAAGTTATAGATCTTATAAACCTTATCAAGCTTTACGAAGATAATGACAAGTGTTACACAGCAAATACCATCCTTTATTGGAGGTATATCTCAACAACCAGATCAATTAAAAGTACCAGGACAATTAACTGAAGCAACTAATGTAATCCCTGATGTAACACATGGCTTATTAAAACGTCCTGGTGGTACATTAGTAGGTACTAATATGAGTTCCTATACTACTGATAGTAAATGGTTCCATTATTATAGGGATGAAAATGAACAGTACACTGGGCAGATAAACCTCTCTGATGGTGCCATAAAAATGTGGGCGTTGACAGAAGTTAAAAACGCTGCCGGGCAAACTGTTCATAATGCTGGTGCTGCAGTAACAGTATCCTTTGATCCAAACCCATGGGCAACAGCAACTGAATATAAAATTGGAGATATTGTTTCAGCAAATAGTAAGGTTTATAAAGCAACAACTGAAGCTACTTCTACAGGTAGTACAGCTCCATCACATAGCTCAGGTTCTACAGCAGTAGGAGGAAACACTTGGGAATATGTAAGTACAACAGCAGCTAGAGAAACATTAATTAAAAATTATTTAAAAACAACTCCTAGTGTAGGTAGTATTACTGATAGTGATTTACAAACATTAACACTAAATGATTTTACTTATATAGCTAATCGTAATTGTACTGTCGAATTGGATGCTACTGTTGCAACTGCAAGACCGCCAGAAGCCTATATTGAATTGAAGAAAATAGCATATGCTAATCAGTATTCAGTTAACTTATTTGATAATACAAATTTAACTACTATAAATACAGCTACTAGAGTTGAAGTCGAGAGAGTAATTGATAGTAGTAATAGTTGTAATGGTGATAATTTCCCTAGCTATGGTACAGCACCTGGGTCAGGTTCATATACAGGTGTATGTGATAATACTAATAACATACATGAAGATGGTTACTGTCCTAGTGTAGATACAAAAATCTTTTCAGTAACTCATGGTACAGTTATAGCTGCTAATAAGGATAATCATGGTGTCTCATATACCCAGACAGTTACACCTGCTTCTGGAGCCGCTGCTGATCGTAAACATCTTTACTTCCGTATTGCTACAACTGGACAAGCTTTACCTGAAAGTGATGAGGAAACTCCTGTTTATAGATGTAGATATACAACGATTATAGATTTATTATATGGAGGAGAAGGTTGGATCACAGGTGATACTGTTGAAGTTTGGATGAATAAAGCTAAATATAAAATAACTGTTACCTCACATAGTACTTCTAAAGTACAAGCAAACTTAGGTTTGATTAGACCAGAGCCTACCTCATTTGATACTAAAACTACAGTGACAGCAGAAACTGTTGTAGGTTCAATCAGAACTGCAATTGTTGCTACAGGTAATTTTGCTGATGCTGATGTACAAGTAATTGGTAATGGTATTTATATAACTCGAGCATCAGGTACCTTCAATATAACTGCACCGTCTGGAGAATTGATGAATGTCGTATCAGATTCTATAAAAGATATAGCTGAATTACCTAGACAATGTAAGCATGGTTATGTGATTAGAGTTGAGAATTCTAATGCAGATGAAGATGATTATTATGTAAAATTCTTTGGTTCTAATGATAGAGACGGTGATGGTGTATGGGAAGAGTGTCCTAAACCTGGTATCAAAACTACATTAGATGCATCTAAGATGCCTGTCCAAGTTGTTAGACAAGCTGATGGTACATTTAGAGTATTACAAGTAGCATGGGATCCTAGACAAGTTGGTGATGATGTAACAGTACCAGAACCATCCTTTGTTGGTAAGACAATTAACAAGCTAATCTTCTTTAGAAATAGACTTGTTATATTAAGTGACGAGAATGTAAACTTATCACGTCCTGGAGATTTCTTTAATTTCTGGCCTAAATCTGCTATTACTTATACAGCTACAGATAATATAGATTTGTCTTGTAGTTCAGAATACCCAGCTATTGTTTACGATGCTATCCAAGTTAATAGTGGTCTTGTGTTATTCACTAAGAATCAACAGTTTATGTTGACTACAGATAGTGATGTATTAAGCCCGTTAACTGCTAAAATAAATTCTTTAGCATCCTATAATTTTAACTTTAATTCTAATCCAATATCTTTAGGTACTACTATTTCCTGGCTAGATAATGCTGGTAAATATACACGGTTATTTGAGATGGCTGCTGTACTTAGAGAAGGTGAACCGGATATATTTGAACAGAGCAAAATAATTTCAAAAAAATTTCCGAAGGGAATTACAATTGTAGCTAATTCCAGGGAGAACTCTGTAATCTTTTTTGCTGAAAAAGGTCAGTCAACTATATATGGATTTAGGTACCATACTCAAGGTGAAAAGCGTGTACAACAAGCATGGTTCACATGGACCTTAGGTGGTGCTATTCAGTATTTATGTATGTTTGATGATTCCTTATATGCTGTTATACGTAATGGATCTAATGATGTTATACATAGATTTTCAATTAAATTAGCAGATGATACTCCTAGTGTAATAGACGATCTGGGTACTGCATCTACGGGTGATGATATTACATATAGAATACATTTAGATAATGCTAAAGAGTTTGATTATACAGCATTAACCTATGATGCTAGTAACAACTGGACTAAATTCACATTAGGTGATGGCTTTAATCAGACTGGTCAACTAGCTATTTTCGCTAGATCTACTAGTACTGATAAAGAATTTAATGGACAGTATAAAACTGTTACAACTTTCAATGATAGTGGTACTATTAAAGTAAAAATACCTGGTGATTTTACAACTAGTACTAGTGCTAAAGCATTTAAAATAGTATTAGGCTACCTATATGATATGGAACTTGTCTTCCCTACTATATATGTGAAGCAACAAACTGGTGAAAACTTTAGAGCTGACACTCAATCTACCTTAATTTTACATAGATTTAAGTTAAATTTAGGTGCATCAGGTGTGTATGAAGCTACTTTAAAACGTGTTGGTAAACAAGATTATACTGAATTATTTGAATCTACGTTAGCAGGTGCTTATTATGCCAATAGAGTAGGTATAGAAGAAGAGCAAATACGGACAATTCCAATATATGAAAAGAATGATAACGTAAAGTTTACTTTAAAATCAACACATCCATCTCCAGCTACCTTATATTCTATGGTATGGGAAGGGGATTACACTAATAAATACTACAGACGTGTCTAAATATTTCCATCCAATCACTTTGGAGGCTGCTATTGAAGTGGCCTCTAATCTACGTCCAGATGACCGTAGAGAGGTCGAAGAAGGTCATGGGGTAAATGCTATGGAACATTTAACTTTGGTAGCTAAGAGCGGCTCCTGTGAGTATTTTACGGTGCCTAGCGGCAAGACTGCCGGAATGGTAGGTGTAGATCCAGGAGGACAGATATGGATGTTAGCCACACCTGATATCGAACAGTATCCGTTAACCGTTGCTAGAGAAACTAAACGTTTTGTAGAAAGTAGAAAAGAAAAGTTGCTGTGGAACATTGTTGATAAACGAAACACTGTACATTTAAAGCTTCTTAAATTCCTTGGGTTCAAATTTTTACGGGAATTAAAACATGGACCTAACCAATTAACCTTTATAGAGTTTTGCCGTGTGTTTAGGAGCCGAAGCCAGAGCAGCAAATGAAACTGCTAGGCGTAATTATGCGTACCAACTAAAGAAGCGTGAAGCTGATTGGATGCAAACTATCAGCCTTACTAATTTAGAAAGGGTACAATATAAGCAAGGGATTGATGCTAGTAATTTAGGTTTATCCCAAGTATATGGAGAAATTGAATCTAAATTTGGAGATCAGATTGGTGAAACTTTACAAGCTGATGAATCTAATTGGAAACAATTTTTAGAGAAAAGTGCATCTTCTAGTTTACAAGCTAGTGGTAGAACAGGTCGATCTATTGATCGTATAAGTACTGCAGATTTAGGTAATTACTTAAGAGAAGGTGCACGTAACGCTTATGCTTTAACTAGATCTAGAGAAAAATTAGACGCAGCTGGAGCCCAAGCTGTAGCAAAAGCAAGAGCTGAACAAATGAATTTATTTGCTAAAAACAATATTATCAAGAACCCTGACTTAGCCCCACCAGCTCCTGTTATGCAAAATGTAGCAGCCGCTAGTCTAATGGATGGTCTGAAAATTGCTGGAAGTATTGCTGGTATTGCCAGTGGAGTTAGTTCAGTTGGACAAGGTAACACCTTAAAACAAATCTTAGGCGTATTGAAGCAATGACAATTGAAAATGATCTTAGTTTAGTTACTAATTGGTTAGATCCAATAGAAAAAATTTATGCTAAACAATCCCAACAACGGGAACGCCACCATCAACAATCTCAGCAAGTATGGAAGCAGGAAGAAGCTGCTACATTTACTACAGATAAAGCAGTAGCAGCTCTTGAAAGTGTTTCTAAATTATCTTCATCTGCCCGGAAGATATTAAAAGATAGAAACAAAAAGTTAACTCAACAGTTTGAAGCAGGTTATAAAACTTTACCAGTTGCTACACAAGAGGCAATAGAAAAAGTAGCAATTCAAAAGCAGGATTTATCTAAAGATCGAGTAAATTTAATAACCAGATTAAAACAACAGGTTGACCAAGACGGTAAGCGAATAGTATCTGATGAAGCAATTGCTAAAATCAAAAGTTTACACGGGTATAGTGCTTTACGATTAGACCAAATTATTGGTCAACAAGTATTAGATGGTAGTGTTGCTACATTACGTGAAGAGATTGAAAAGGACTTAGACGTACAGAATGAGTATATAGAGGCAAAGAGATTAGGAAGAGTAAGTGACTGGATGGAAGGACGACAACTACAGTATTTATACAATGTTGGTATATTAAATGATGACTTTATAACAACAGAATTTTTACCTCAAATTAAAAAGTTTGCTAAAACACAAGCAACTTTAGCTTCTCTTGATTTTAAAACAGCTGAGTTGACTAAGGATGGGGCAACACTACTGGCCACTCTTGCAGGTTTTAACAAAGGAGGTAAACTTGATACTCAAATAGGTAAGAATGAATCTGCCCAATGGTTAGCAGATACGCTTAAAGAGACAGGGGATAGAAAGCAACTCCGTACTTTACTTTATAAGGCAACTCAAACAGAGCACGGTCTAGATGAAAAATTGATAGACGCTATCAAAAAAGGTGTAGTAGAAGGTCATCCAGCGGCTAAGTTTGGAAAAGATTTGTTAAGTGAAGATGATTGGAAATTTTTAGAACAAGCTAGAAGAGACTTTGATCTAAATAAAATAAACAGTGCTAACGAAGCTGTTAAACAACAATTAATAACAGGTGTAGCAGATCTACGAAACGGAGATCCGGTTGACAGGCAATATTTACTTAGTCTGGGAGCCAGCTATGGCTTAAAAGATACTGCTATATATAAACAACTAGAAAGTTATAATGCTGACAGTCTAAACCCAGTCATTCAACAGGACGAATCTAAAAGAGCTGACAGTTTAATTAAGTCAGGTAATTTAGAGGCATTAAAAAACTTTAAAGAGGAAATACAAAATGGTGAAGTATTCAATAGAGTTGAAGCTGAAATTAACAGGCAAGAAACACTACGAGCAGACTTTGGTTATGATGAAAGATGGATAGATTCTCAAGTCTCTTCATTTATGAACAAATCTTTAGCTAAAAATGAAGATATACACGCTAATGGAGTGGGCGTTCGTAATGATATTTTAGCCAAATTCCAAGAACAATGGACAATATTTTCTAATGAAAAAGACCCACCTAATCCTAATCCCATGGAAGCTGCTAGATTGGCAACCTTGGAATACATAGAGAAAAATGGTGGCTTTGCCTCAGGAATTTCGAAAAAGAAGTGGGCGAAGGAGAAGCATAAAGTAGAAAATGTCGGTAAATTCACCGCTACATCAGATGGTCACTTCGTAGAATTTAACAACCAATCTAAGTTAATTCAAAAAGAGCACCGTGAGAATGTAGAGAATCTGGCAATTGTAAATCGTGTAGATACAGCAAAAGAGATTTATGAATATCATACTGAAATAAGTAACAAGCTGAATATAGCTAGTACAGATACGGAAATTGAAGGTGATACTACCTTGGAACGCTATCTGAATACTCCTGAAAATATAGTACCTAATGACCAACTACGAGCGATTTTAAAAACTGGTAAGTTCTCACGTGAATTTTTCACTAAATGTCACCTGCTTCGTGTGGATCCATTTAAAGCACTTTTATCTCAAATAAACGCTGGAATAAAAGCAAAGACTTTAACAGGTATAAATAAGCAGACAATGGAGAAATTTAATAAGGCATCACATTCTTTTACAAAAATACTAACTGCTTTAGAAGGTGATCGAGATCTTGTAAATGCAATACTTAGTTATGGTTTCCCATTATCACCTAATAAAAATGCAAGGGTACTAGCAATACTAGATTCTAAAACCAACCTAGCTAGTCAGGTAGAAACTGCTCATATTGAAGAGCAAGTTGCTGAATCAACTCCCGAGGGCGTTCAGTTATTAGAAGAAGAACGCAGAGGAAATGTCGAAGGTGTAGACTCTGATCTTAACCCGATACCCTACGATAAACTTAAAAACAAATAAAAAAAATTATGGATGATTTAGAAAGTACCCTTGGTTCAAGTATAAATCTAGAACTTGACTGGGAGTCAGGTGATGAAGAATCTACGGAAACTTTAGACTCATCTGAACAACAGGTAGCTCCTACGGGAGATAAATTTGAAGGATTAACAAGGAAAGAAAAGTTTGACCTTGCTGAACCTGGTGAATTGATACCAGGTATTGGTAGGAAACCAAGAGAAGGTGTTGGTGGTCTTATACAAGATACTCTCCAAAATACAGCAGAAGGTTTAGCACCAGGGGTGGGTTTGCTGGATACTGTTATAGATACTATTAATTTTGCCTCACCTAAAGGTATACCAGACATACCTAAAATACCAGAATATGAAGCTAAATCCGTACAAGCTGTACGTAATATATCTGGACTTATAATACCATCTCTTGGTCTTAGAAGTATGGCTATTTCAGGAGCTTCTAAACTACAAGCAGCTGGAGGCATAGGACCAGCGTGGTTAAAATCTTTAGGTAATAGAAAATCATTTGAATATCTAGCTAAGTTTGGTATTGATATTGGTACTTCGGGTTTAGTTGATTATGTAGCTGAACAAAATCAAAAAGATGATAACTTTTTTGGTACGTTAAAAAAGTATTGGCCTAAAACATTTCAATTTATACCCAATAGTATTGCCACAAACGATGATGATACACCAGGAGAAAAACGTGCTAAGAATGTTAATGAAGGTGCTATTTTTGGGATGCTATCAAGTATAGTAGAAGGTGTAGCATACTTAACTAAAGCTGGTAGAAGTGTAAAACGTACTTCTAAATTTGTACCATCTAAAGAAAATGGTCTAAAAAATATAGATTCATTAACTAAAGATGAGTTCTCAGATATTAAATTTTCTGAGAATCCTGTAGAAGATCAGGTACTTAGAGGTTATGCACGTAAAGAAAAAGAACTTAACTTACTTAATGAGTATTATGTAAGTAAAGGTGAGCCACCTATTGATTGGAATCAATTTGATGAAACTGAAACCTTAGTTCGTACCAAAGATGCTGATGGTATTTATGGTGCTATGGCTGATGCTGCCCAAATTCAAAATAATATAGAATCTGCCTGGGGACGAATAGGAAATATTATACATGAAGCTGCACGTAAAGAAGGTATTGAAATTGAAAATTTAGGTAATAGAACTTTAGTACGTGAATTAACACAACAAATAAAAGAAGGTGGTGATTTCAGTAAAACCTTAAGATCAGGTACAGTAGTTACCAAACGTATGATAGATAATGCTGGTAAGAAATTAGCTGCTACACTACTACATCCACGTGTAGAACCTGATGAAATCATAGGTCTTTTAGATAGTTTCAAACGTTCAGTAGATGAATCAGCTGTTAGAATTGTAGGTAAAAAAGGTATTAAAGGTGCTATTAAACAGTTAAAAGAAGATATGTTAGATCTTGATGTCCATAAAGCAAGAGCTTATTTAGCTACATCTGAAGCTGGACAAATATCTGATATGTCTGAAGGTGCTAGATTAATGGAAGAAGGTGATGCAGTAAATCGTGCTGTAGATTTGATGGCTGATAGATTAGAAGTATTGATGGTTGAAAAACAATTAGCAAACTTTGAAGCTAATGCAATGTATTCTAATTTTGATGCATGGAAATTAGCTAAAGAAACTGGAGATAAAGAGATTATCAATGCTGCAGCTGATACTATTTTAAATAATACTAATAGTCGTTTAACTGAAATAATACCACAAACTAAAGAATGGACTGATACAATTAAAACTGTAGCTAGAGAAAACCCTCAATTCCTTAAACCTTTATTATTAGCCAATGAATTCACTGATGGTAATGTAGACTCTATGTTTAAATTACATCAATGGGCTGCTAATAATTTAGCTGTATTTAAAAAAGCTATTATAGATAGAAATCCTGACGTACCTTCCATTATAAATAAATCAATATGGAGTAATCTATTTAATAGTATGCTATCCGCTATGGGAACACCTATGGCAGCTGCTACAGGTAACTTAACTGGTTTAATAGGTAAAGGATCAGCAACGGTCTTTGGTGCAGTTGTAGAAGGTGATCTAGCTAATGCTAAGAAAGCTATGACAGCACACTTTGCATTAGATAATACTTTAGGACAAGCTTTTGAACATATGAAGTTAGTCTTTAGAAAAGCTTCTACGAATCCTAAAGATGTTAGTTATGTAATGCGTAGTGACGTTGCTTCTCAAACTGAAAGAGGCTTAACATCACTCAGAGCTTATGCTGATAGTGCAAGTGCAGAAGGAGAAGATGGTGCTAAAATGTTACTTAGTGTTTTTGATGACTTAGATGCTATTGCTAACGACCCAGTACTAAGGTTTGGTGGTAATGCTATGACAGCATTTGATGGATTTACAAGATCAGTCGTAGCTAATACAGAAGCTAAATTTACAGCATTCAATAAACTTGCTCAATCTGGTGATGAGATAACTGAAACTAGCATGAAAAAAGCTACCGAGGAAATCTATAATTCATGGTTTGATTCTAATGGTATGATTAGTAATGCTGCTGTTGATGTTGCAACCAGTGAGATAGCATTGAATGCTAATTCACCAATTGTAGATGGCTTTAATTGGTTTCTTAAACGATTCCCAGCTGCTAGATCCTTCATATGGTTCCCTAAAACCACTGCAAATGTAATAGATACCTTTGGTAAATGGAGTCCAGCTGGTATATTATCTGCTGATCATTATAAAATGTGGGGTCCATTAGGACGTAAACAAATAAGTGAGTTTAGTATAGATGAAATTACTGAAATTCTAACAAGTAAAGGTAAACCAGTTGATGAATTTGCTTATCAAACTTTTGAAATGCTTCGTTATGAAATTAAAGGTAAAGCAGCTATAGGTAGTTTAGCTGTCACTATGGCAGGGTTTGCTGCTCTTGGTGATAGATGTACAGGTACTGGCCATTATGATAAAGCTAGGCAAAGGCAAAGAATACGGAGTGGTTGGAAAGGTAAAACATGTAAAGTACCAGGTACTAATAAAGTAGTTAGTTATGAATGGATGGGACCAATAGGTGATTGGTTAGCTTTAACTATTGATGTAATAGATAACTTTGATAGTTTATCTAGTGCAGTACAGGAAGATTTATTTAATAAATTAACATTTGTACTAGGTTCTGCTATAACAAATAGATCAACATTATCTCAACTTGAACCTATGTTCGATGTAATGCAAGGTAATGGCGCTGCAGCTAGTAGATGGGCTTCAAGTTTCCTTAATACTCTGGTACCACTAGGTGGTTTAAGAAATGAATTGGGTAAAATCCTGTATCCACAACTTAGACAAATACGTTCAGAATTAACAAGTCAACTTCGTAATAGAAATGCATGGTTAGATGCATTCGATCCTGACCGTGCTTTACCAGATTTAGTAGATCCGATTGATGGTAAACGTATAGGTTATCAAGAGAATTGGTTTATACGTGCATTCAACAGAGGACCATTGAAAATCCATGATAAGCCATCTAAAGAACGCCAATTCTTAATTGATATTGAATTCAATAGTTCACCTACTATGAATTTAAGTCAGAATGGAGCTGTCTTAGAAAACCATGAGATATCTGCTATCAATAGTAAGATAGGTGAAATGGGTCTCTATCAAGATGCAATACGTGAAATTATGAGAGATGCTAATAGATTAACTTATACTGATGCTACTGGTAAAACTTATAAAGGTTTTGTTAATATTATACAAGCTCAAAGACGAGGTATGATTCCATCTGATATTTTAGATACTGCTAAATATGCAAATATTTATAGTCGATTAAGAACTGCATACGCTGAAGCTAAACGAGTAGCTGAAAATCAGTTAGATGACACAATGTTAGCTGGTATTAGAGCACGTGAATATGATCTACAAAATTCTGAGTATAACCAAAAACTTGGTGATATAGATCAGGTAAAAGAGGATGCTTATCCTGAATACATATTACAAAATAAATAACCATGGCAACAGAAGTAAGTTACAATGGGACTGGATCACAAACTACGTTTAACATTACATTCCCATATATTACATCAACAGATGTTAAAGTTTCTGTAGGTGGGACAACTCAATCTACAAGTGCTTATACAGTTAATGCATCGAACCAGGTTGTTTTTAATACAGCACCAGCTTCAGGAACTTCTAATGTACGACTCTTTAGAGTTACGGATATTACACAAGCCTTAGCAACTTATACCGTAGGGTCTGCAATTTCTGCTCAAGACTTAAATGACAATCAATTACAAGTATTATATTCATTACAAGAAGCTGATACAGTTACAGCAAGTGGTGTCGGATTACCATTAACTGCTACAAGTAAAGGTGATATAGCTGTTAATGCAACGAATGATTGGGTAATTAATACTAATGCTGTTGAGAAGTCAATGATGGCTGATAATAGTGTTGGTACAAGTGAAATTGAAACAAATGCAGTCACTGCAAATGAATTAGCTGATAATGCTGTAGATACAAATGCTATTGTGGCTAATGCAGTTACTTTAGCAAAGCTAGCTACTGCCACGTTAACCTCAATACAAACTACATATAGTAATCCTGTTGGCACTGTTATCTGGTATGCTGGAACAAGTGCTCCTGGAGGATATTTAAAATGTAATGGTGATGCTATTGCTAATGGTAGTGGTACTACACAAAGTATAACAGCAGATTTCTCAGCATTATATGCAGTAGTAGGAGCTAATCTACCGGATTTAAGAGGAGAATTTGTCAGAGGTTGGGATGATGGTAAGGGTACTGATAGTGGAAGATCTATTAGAAGTACACAAACAGATCAAAATAAACAACATAATCACTCTGCTACATCTAGTTCTGCAGTAACAGACCCAGGACATACCCACACTTGGAGTAGGCAAGATAGTCAAAATGACGCAAATTATCGTCCTTGGCCTGCAAGTAATAATGACGTAGCAGAGAATGTTGTAAATACTGGATCAAACACAACAGGTATATCAGTAGCAACTACAACAACAATAGCAAACGAAGGTGGAACAGATGCAAGACCACGAAACGTGGCTCTTTTAGCCTGTATTAAATATTAAAAAGGATGATTAATGGCTTCAACAAATTCAACTGACGATTATACAGGAGATGGTTCTAAAGGTGTAGCTGGCGCAGCTCAGTTAACTTTTAATTTCCCGTATCTAAAAACTGAAGATGTAAAGGTTCAATTAAATGGTGCAACCTTAGCAACAACTAAATATACATTCCCAACAGCCACAACCATCCAATTCAATGCGCTTGGAGGATCACCCACAACATTAGAAAGCAATACACAAGAATCAAATGGTGCTCCAAAATCTGGAGTAAAAATACTCTTTTTTAGAGAGACTAATGTAGATACAGCACAAGCAATATTCTCAGCGGGATCTGCTTATAGAGCTTCAGACTTGAATAATAATCAAGATCAAACACTCTATCTTCATCAAGAAGTTGCTGATGCTGCTAACCCTAAATATAGAGACGCAGTTGTTAGCGGTACTGGAGTACCAGCTGCAACATTAGGTAGAGAAGGTGATATCTTTATTGATACAACAAATGATAATATTTATGGACCTAAAACTAATGCTACTTGGGGATCTGCTACAACTTTAATAGGAAGTACAGGTTCTCAAGGGGCAACAGGCGCTACTGGTGCTCAAGGTGCTACTGGAGCTACTGGAGCTACTGGACCTCAAGGTGCTACTGGAGCAACAGGTCCTGCAGGTAAATCAATACTACATGGATCTGGTGCACCAACTGGAGGTAATGATGGTGATTTCTGGATAGATACTTCTAATAATCGTTTATATGGACCTAAGGCTTCAGGTAATTGGCCCGGTAGTTATACTTCATTAATTGGTCCAACTGGACCTCAAGGTGCTCAAGGTACTACAGGTGCAACTGGATCTCAAGGTGCCCAAGGACCTCAAGGTGCACAAGGTCCTCAAGGTGCAACAGGTGCAACAGGTGCAACGGGACCAGCTGGTTCAGTGAGTGATGGTGATAAAGGTGATATAACCGTCTCTAGTAGTGGTGCAACATGGACGATAGATAATAATGTTATTACAACAGCTAAGATAGCAGATGAAAATGTAACACTTGCTAAGTTAGAACATGGTGATGGATCTAGTAATGGTAAATTCCTAAGATCAAATAATGGTGCTGATCCTACTTGGGAAACAGTTAGTACATCAACCGAAGGTGAAGATGTTACATCCACTACTAATAGTAATGAATCTAATACTAAATTCTTAAGAGCAGATGGTGATGGAACTTGTTCGTGGCAAGTACCACCTGATACAAACACAACCTATTCAGTAGGAGATGGTGGTCTTACACAGAATAATTTTACTAATACTCTTAAGACAAAACTAGATGGTATTGCAGCCTCTGCAAATAACTATGCTATATCTTCTGATTTATTAGATGAAGATAATATGGCTAGTGATTCTGCAACAAAAGTAGCTAGTCAACAATCAATTAAAGCATATGTAGATTCTCAAACCAGTGATATAACAGTACAAGAGGAAGGCTCTGCCTTATCTACAGCTGCTACTACTTTAAATTTTGTTGGTACTGGCGTAACAGCAACAGGCTCTGGTACTACTAAAACAATTACAATTCCTGGAGGAACTGCTAATCATACAATCTTAACTTTAAGGAATTCAGCTAATAATGGAGCCGCAACTCTAACTAATACAGATTTCACATTAGTCACATCTGGTACTACTACTGCAAAAGCAGTATCATCAGCACAACAATTAATTGTCAGTGTTAATGGTGTTATTCAAAAACCAAACGCAGGTAGTACAATAAGTGGATCTGATGAAGGATTCTGTATAGATACAGGAACTACTGGTAGAATTAAATTTGCTACAGCTCCTGGTGCTAGTGCTAGTATATTTATTGTATTAAATGGAGATGCTGTTGATGTTGGTACTCCAAGTGATAATACAGTTAATTTAGATCAATTAGCACATGCTACTTCAGGTGATATACTTTATTATGGAGCTAGTGGTGTACCGTTTAGATTAGCTAAAGGTTCAGATGGACAGGTACTAAAATTAGCTAGTGGTTTACCTTCATGGGCTGCTGATACTGATACAACATATTCAGTGGGAGACGGTGGTTTAACTCAGAATAATTTTACTAATACACTTAAAACTAAACTTGATGGTATTGCAACATCTGCTAATAACTATACACACCCTAACCACTCTGGAGAAGTAACATCTACAGCTGATGGTGCTACAGTTATTGCAGATGATACAGTGGATGAAGCAAATCTAAAAGTAAGTAATGCACCTACTAATGGATACGTCTTAACAGCTAGATCAGGTAATACTGGAGGTATGACTTGGGAAGAGGCACAAGGTGGTACTACTGCAATTTTAGAACATCCTCATACTTTAGCAGCAAATCATACCATTACTGCAGGTAATAACGGCTTAGTAGCTGGACCGTTCTCAACAGGTAGCTAC
>CEUI01022786.1_pt1 | contig 15262 bp, 33 predicted proteins | sample 531411 | NCBI WGS metagenome assembly CEUI01 (sample SAMEA2622841, study PRJEB7988) | marine metagenome | isolation source: saline water (ENVO:00002010), including
GAGATGAACGATGAGATATGGATGATTGACCTAAAGACATCCAAGAGTTTAGAGGATTATACATATGTGATTCAGTTAAGTATGTATAAAATGTTGTGGGATATTTTACATCCAGACCAGACTATAGATAGGCTTGCTCTTGTTCATTGCAAAAAGAACTTTATGGGTGCACAGCCAACAGCAAAAACAAAGCTTTTTAAAGAGGTGGAGTTTGATGAGAAGTCTGTGTATGCAGCAGTGAGATTCTTTTACAGATACCAGGAAGCATTTGACAATAGTGGAAACCTTAAAACAAAAGCTAAATTGCAGACTGAATTTAAATTATGAAGTGCTGGCATTGTAAAGAAGAATTGATTTGGAATAGTGACCACGACTACGAAGATTATAATATGGAAGGACAAGGAATAGTAAGTAATTTAAGTTGTAATAATTGTGATTGTTTTGTATTAGTTTATAAACCAATTAAGGAGTAGCGATGAAAAAGGAATATAGTGTGGAGTCTATAGATTCTAAAGAAACGTATGACTGGTTGTTGCATAAGCATTATTTAAAAAGAAAAACAAGTATATCTTATGCTTTTGGTTTATTTAGGAATAAAGTATTAGAAGGTGTTTGCACCTATGGTAATGCTTTACCATCAACAATGAGGCGGGGTTTTTGTGGATTAAAATATGAGCATATTGTATATGAATTAAATAGATTGTGTATCAATGAAAATTTAGATAAAAATGTTCTATCATATTTTGTTTCAAAAACATTTAAATTATTAATAAAGCCAAAAATATTAGTTAGTTATGCAGACAAAAAAGTAGGACATACTGGATATATTTACCAAGCTACTAATTGGCTGTTTACTGGAGAATCTCACACTCAATTAGATTGGAAGGTTAAAGGTAAAGAGCATATTCATAGTAGAACACTAATGGATGAATTTCCTTTTGAGAAAGATAGAATAAAAAAACTTAAGGAAAAATATGGAGATGATTTATATCAAGTAGAGAGAATGCCAAAGAATAGATATGTATATTTTATTGGAACAAAAAAGCAGAAAAAAGATATGCTAAACAATTTAAAATATAAGATAGAGCCTTATCCAAAAGGCGAGAACAAAAGATACGATGCAAGTTACAAACCACAAGTACAAGCAAAGTTATTTTAAAGGAGTAGCAATGAACGATTATGTAGTAATACCAGGTAATATTTTAAGGAATGATGACCTTACCTATTTAGAGAAGATTGTCTTAGCTAAAATCACTAATTTAGATAACGATAAGGGATGCTTTGCAACCAATAAATACTTTGCTGACTTATTATCCACATCTATAAATAGTGTTTCAAAGACAATAAACTCACTAAAAAATATGGGATTGATAAAAGTAGAAATAATAGATAATACACACAGAACTATAACCCTCGCCAAAAAGTGTAGGGGGGGTGTCGTAAAAGTGGAGGGGGGGTCGCCTAAAAGTGGAGGGTCTTCCGTTACTATTAATATAGATACTAATATAGAGTATAATAAAAGTTTTGATATTTGGTGGAAATTATATGATAAAAAGGTTGGAAAGGAAAAAGCTTTAAAGTTTTGGATTAAAAAGCTAGACCACTCTTTAGAGGAAGATATTATGAACCACACCAAAAGATATGTTAAGGCTACTGATAAGCAGTATAGAAAGAACCCATACACCTACCTGTATAATAGTTCTTGGGAAGATGAGATAATGAACGAAGAGGAAGAGAAGGTTATCAGTCCAGAGCAAGAGTTAGCAAAGTTAAGACTTTATAATCAGCGTATGGGAACCAACTATAAGTCAGTAGAGGAGTTAAGAAAAGCAACACAAAAGGGGGAGAGAAAGGATGCTAGTAACTATGCCTAATACAAAGGAAGAGCTTAAAGAGGCTCTAGAAACCATAGATAGACAGAAGTATCAAATAGAAAAATTGCAAAGAGATTTGCGAACAATGTATTATAGACTAAGGGAGTTTGATGAGCAGACAAGCCATCCAGAATGATATAAATAGTGAAACTCACATAAAGGGTGAGAATTATTTCAAGAGTGCTATTGAGAGGTATTGGAGCTGTAAACTTGAAAAGCTACCTATTGATTATAGGCTTGATTTTGCGTTGATTGTAAATAATAAAATAAGGGCGTGGGTTGAGCTAAAAAACAGAGATTTATATAGCGACTCTTTTGGTGATTCAATGATAAACCTAAATAAGTGGATGAAAGCCAAAGAGCTTAGAGACTCCACAAATATACCAACAATACTTGCAGTAAGATACAAAGATAAAGACCTCTGGTGTGTGTTAGCCGATGATACAGATATGGAAATAAGGTGGGGTGCAAGAACCAAAAACACAAGAGATTGGCAAGATATCGGACCAGCAGTACACATAAACATAAACGAGTTTAAGGAGTTTTAATGAATAAAAAACTTACAAGAGAGTTGGTAACTATATATGATAGATTAATTCAAATATCAAAGGACAACCAGTATAGTTCAGTTCAGATGGAATGGGGTACTTGGGTTCCTACTGAGAATAGTCTTAGAACGCTTCAATCAAGAAGGGATAAAATAGTAAAGAGGTTATTTTGAATAGAAAATTATCACCATTTGACAAAACATCAATACAAATAAAAAGGATACTAGGATGGCGTATAAAAGAGTTATCAAAGCGTTACAAGGTTTCAGAAAGAACTATATACCGAACATTAAGATTGTAAGTAGGGCAGAGCTTTGGGATAGGCTAGAGTGGATAGCGTTGCTAATTTTAGTGCCACTATCATTAATTTCTTTAATAATAATCTATAGGGGGTTAGTATGGATAACAAACTAATGAAAAAAATAGAAGAGATGTATCCAGAGTGCACAGACGCACTAATGAATAACTTTGACAGAGCCTATGACCTCTGGACTAAAAAGCAAAATGATTATGGGGACAGCAACATCCGACTGGGCTTAGACCTTTCCTCCTCATCCGAGCGTTCGCAAAATAGTAGGCTGGCTCAGTTTGGTGTTGTAATAAGAATGAATGATAAAATTAGTAGGTTAATTAATTTATATAAGAAGGGTAAAGAGGATGGATACATTGATGATTCTAATCCAACTGGATTTACAGCAGTAGATGAATCTATTGAGGACACAGCTCTTGATATTATGAATTATGCTAATATGCTGATGGTACTAAGGTCAGGAAAGTGGGGGAGATAATGATAGACAAAAAGATATCACTAGGAACGCTATTAACACTAGGAACTATCATAGGAACATTCATATACACTCAAGGTGTACTAGCTACTAAGATGGATTCTATTGAAAGTGATAGTGCAGACACAGAGAAAAAGATACAGACCAACATTAATAAGATTCAAGATGTAGAGGTTAATAACGCTAAGATAGAATCTAAGATTGATGAAGGTTTTAAAAGATTAGAATCACTAATAATGGAAATGTAAATGTGGCATAAAAAAGATAACCAACCACCACTCACACCACAAGAGCAAAAAGAGTTTAGATACTTTATTGACAATGTTATATATGGTATGAAACAGAAGAAAAATGGTGTGTGGGATATGGGAAATTTTTATGAGCATATTATTCACACTTTTAAGAAATTAAAAATGACATCTGAGGTAATTGAATACCAAAGAATACTCAGTAATTGGAATAGAAATAATAAATGAGCAGAGTAACTGAATTTATAGAGTTTATAAATAGCGAGACAATTCCTACTGATGAGGAAATGGAATTTATGTACTCTCATTTATCTAAAACTGAGAAATTAAAAAAAACTAGAAAAGAATATAGAAAGAATCTTAAACAAGGAGAAACACAATGAAGATAAAAGACTACAGAAAGCTAGACAATGGTGGTAAAGTTAAAGGTTTTATGACAATCGTTACAAGCGAGGGTTTTGAAATGAAGAGCTTTAAACTTATTGAAGGCGAGAATGGTTTATTTATTGGAGCACCAAGTCAAAAGGGAACCGATAAAGAAGGAAACGAGAAGTGGTATGATATGGTTTGGATTCCAAAAGAGCTAAATCAAACGCTACTTGACCTTGTTGCCAATGAAGTTGATTTGACACAAGATAGCAATCCAGTACCTTTTTAATGAAAGACAACCAAACAACTACACACGATGTAGAGGTAAACTACGATGGTGTCCAGGAGTACAATAATTTAGTAAGAGAATATCAACACCTATTGACAAAAGTTGATTCTATTAGTAAATTACTTGAGCAAATCTATACATTACTTCTCTCATATAATCCAAAGGTAGCAGAACAAGTTAAAGAAGAATTGGAGAAAATAAATGAGCAGAACGATGATACGAGCTCTGAACCCAGAAGCGATATTACTGGATAATTCATTTGATGTAGCAATAGTAGGCGTAGGCAACAACGCATCTGGAGATGTGATAGCAGTATACAGCCAAAAGGATTGCGTAGACATAATAAGCTCCGATGGAGTTGAAGATGCAGATGCACGAATGCTATTTGCTACATTTGTAGAGCACTCAAGGGGGAGATATTCCCCAGTATTTTTAACTGAATTTTGGGAGATAGCGTGAACAATAAACTATGGAACAACGTAAAAAAGTGGAGAGACTACTACAACAGCACACCAAATGGCTGGGTAGTTGCCACTTTAATATCAAACGAATACCAATCAAGTTTAGCTAAAATCTCACCATCTAGACGCAAGAATCGTTGAGTACAATCACAGAAAAAATAAAAAAGTCTGAGTTTACCTGTGAGATGTGTAAAACATTTAGTATTGGTAAGCATAGTTATATTTATAAGACCTTTGAGGTTTTACCTAAGACACCATCAGAGAATCTTAGAATATGTGAAAAGTGTGCAAATAGAGAGGTAGTAGGAAAGAACAAAAAAACCCTAGAGGAATTATTTGATTGATATAATGGCATATTACTTACTTGCTAATCTATTATTCCAACCGATAGAAGAAATCCACAACTGCAACAATCCTAACTTAATCGAGAGAACCCCACACTTTCTATGTGTATGGGAAGAAGAAGACTTTTACACAACCACAACTGGTAAGAAGGTACTAAGACCTAAGCGTAAGAAAGATAATTACTTTGAACGTAAAGCGAGGCAACGATATTGGCTAAGAAAACAGCAAGGCAAAGAGTAGTAAAGAGATTAGACGATGTTACATCAAGATATATACGAGAGCGTGACAAGGCTTGTGTCCAATGTGGCTCAAAAGAAAACCTCACAAACGGACACGTCTTCTCCAGGAGGGCGTACAACACGAGGTGGGATATATCTGAGAACGGTAATTGTCATACTCAGTGTTGGGGCTGTAACTTTAGGCATAGTAAAGATAATTATGATTATTTTAAGTGGTATAGGGATAAATTTGGAATTGAAAGATTTGATGAATTAAGATTTGAGTACAAGACTACAAGAAAAATAACCACAGCAGAGTTGGAGGAGCTCTATGAGGAACTAACCGAAGCCTATAAGGAGCTAGTAGATGAGAGCGAAACTTGTCAATAAAGATAGAATAATAGAATCCCTAGACGCAACTCTTAGAGACCTAGAAATAAGAGCGTGTTGGTTGGGATTAAGTGCAACCAATTTATCATATCAATCTAAAATACATTTTATATCTGAGCATTGGATTGTAAGCAAAGAAGCAATAGAAAAGGCGATTTACACTGACAAAGCTATCAGCAACTGAGAAAGGTTATGTAGGCGAGTTATTTACAGTCTTCTACCTTAATCTAAACGGATACTCAGCACACCAAGTTCCAAATCGTAGGCCCTACGATGTAGCGTTGGAACACGATAATAGATTGGTTAAGGTCCAAGTTAAAACAAGCACACATAAGAATCACGAAAAAAAGAATTATGATTCTGGATATTGCTTTAACATCAATAGACGTAGCAGGATAGTTAAGAACAATAAAGTATTCCACTACTACGAACATTATGGAGAATTTGATTGTGATATCTTTGCATTTGTTCAGCCACGATTATATAAGATAGCTTTTTTCCACACAAAGCAGATTGATGTAAAGTACAGAAAAATCCTAAAACCAGATATGTTTGAAGAGTATAGCATTGAGAAGGCATTGGGGTATATGTAGGTATAGGGAAGGTATAAATTTTGCCTATATGGGATATTCTAGGAACAAAAAAAGGGAACCGAAGCTCCCTTTAATTGCATTTATCACATTAGAGGTTTAATCTGGTGCACCGAATTGAATCCTTAAATCCTCTCTTATCACAGCTTCTCTATTAAAGGTACAAGTAACACATAGCATATAACCCCAAGAGCTAAGATACTCTTCATACTCAGTAACATACTTAACATCATTAGAATACTGCTTACAAAAGCTACATTCTTTAAGTTCTTTACTCATCGTACTCTCCTTCCTTTTCATTATGGATATAGTAAGAAGCCAAACAGATTATACTAATCCAGATTATTATAAATAACCACATTACTTATTCTCCTTCCACAAGTATAATATTAACTTTGTAATTATCAGCCTCACCACCTATACTAAGACCAAGAAGGATACCTTCCTTAAAAGACTTGATTTGTTCAAAATCATAGTTATTTGGTTCAATGGTTTGACATTCTCTATAACCAGCACCATCATCGTATTTTGTTAGTATTTGTATTGCGTATTTCATTATGCTACTCCTTTGCTTTTTTTGTATCTTTCATCAAATACATTTTTTAAGTAATTATGTATTATAAAGTTAATGTGCTTACCTACACTACGATGGTTCTTTTTAGCATCTTTATCTAATGCTTTTTTTATTTCTAAGTCCATCATTACATTTACATTTTTTTTCATCACTCCTCCTCCTTACAATATTCTGAAACTCCCTCGTTATATCCTTTTACATATTCGTAATATTTATTAGAAAAGTTTCTTTCGTGCTTAAAAGGATTGTTCTCTACTCCATTAAAATAACCATCATTAAATCCTAGTTTATATGCTTTAGTACTCATCACTCCTCCTTTATATTAAATACGTTATTAGTTTAATTATGTAGTACCAGATGACTAGACTTGAAACAATCAAGCCTAGCCACACCCAACCTCTAGTGCTAAACATTCTTAGAACCCCTAGTAAGCTCAACAAATTCAATGTGTAGGCTTCGTAGGTTATAATCCCTATAATGCTCTGCTTTGAACCTATCTTCTAGTATCCATTTCATATCTTCCATTTCTGGTAAGAAGCTCATAGTATATCCTAAAGCATAACCACCGTCTTCTAACCACTCTTGAGCATAGTTTTTGATTTTCATTTGCTACTCCTTTTTAGTTTATTAACATTCTTTTTAAAAATTTGGGCTGGAGGCACATAAACCCCTCCATTTAATCTTGCTCATAGAACCCAAATAAGTCTTTTATTTTTAATAAAGTGGTACGTCTTGCGAGTTTTCAGTTCTTCTATCTACTTCAGATTCAAAGCACTTATAACAATTTCCGTGTTCTGACATATTCCGATAATGTATCATTTCTTTACAATCAGTACATTTCTCTAAAACACCAGCTAAAATTAATTCCGTTGTTTTATAAAACTTTGCCCAAACTGGCTTTTTTCCTCTTTTAATTCTTTTTTTATCAGCTTCAATCCAGTATTTAAAATCATTCATTTTACTACTCCTTTTGTTTGTTATCGTTGAACGCTACACTAAGTTAAAACACTTTTAATATTATATGCAAGAAAAATCTTTAATAATCTTTAATCCTCCTTATAAAAAAAGTTTATTTACTTACGAATAAATAAGGTGATTTGTATCACATTTTTGTATTATCATATGTGTATGATAGAAGTATGTATATTTGCGTTGGGCGTAGGTACTGGCTATGGCTTGTCTACGCTCTCTATTTTTATGGGCAACAAAATGGCTGATAATATGGTACAGAAATTCACAGCTCCAGTACAGACTGAAGACGAGCCTTCTATTGATACAGAAGTGAACCCCATATATGACTTCTCTGCTTATGAAGAAACACTTAAAGACTACACTAACATAGAACCCCTACAAGATAAAGAAAACACCAACCCAAACGAAGAAGACTTCAAACCACTTAACTAGGGAAAAGAAAGTAATGGGAATCGCATTAAAAGAAATAAAAGCTAAAAAGCGTAAAAAATAATACTTGAACAGCAAGTACTTGAAAAGCTTGTAAAAACTAGGAGAATAACACGAAAAATGAGGTTAAAATGCCAAGAATGACAAAAGAAGAGCGTAGAGAGAGAAGACTTGATAGAATAAGAGCCTACGATGAGAAAATGAAACCAAAGCGTATTGCACGTCAAGAAAAACAGAAAGCTAAAGAAGTAAGGAAGGCAGATAGAAAGGTTAAAAGATTAGAAAAGAGGCTGGGGAAGGTGTCAGCAAGGTCTGGAAAAGCAGATACAAGCTATCAACGTCAATTAGATAGAGAGGCTACTAAAGATGTAGAGAAAGGTAGAAGTAAAGGGAGAACAACCAGACTCAGAAGAAAGAGAGCAAAAACAGCACAAAAAGCAACCTCAACTGCTCTTACTGGTTTAGCTACTAAAAATTTAGCAAAAGGAGTTGTTGGTGGATTCAAGGGGAAAGTGGTAGGAAAGACTCTTGCTAAAGGAGCAGGACAAGCAGTAGCTGGAGAAGCTTTAAAGGGAACTGATAAACCAACAATCTACGAGCCTAGATTAATGCGTAAGGCTCTTTTACGAAAAAAGAAAGCAAGAGTAGAAAAGAAATTAGCTGGAGCAAAGAAGAAGAGAGAGAAAGCTAAAGCCTCAAAAGGTGTATGGCGATACGATAACTAGGAGAATTACTTGGAGCCAGATAAAATAGATAAGTATCTTATAAAGCTAATGCGAAGCTCAAGGCGTGTAAATAATATTATTGAGAGTGCGTGTGGAGAAGCCTATGAAATGGGCTTTAATGCTGGTTTAGTGGAAGGTTCTAAGATAAATGGAAAGAAGTATGCCAATAAGGTAAAGAAGGCATTAAAAGGGAGATATAAAGCGTGAGTTCACAAAGAGATAGTTATGATAGATTAATTCTGAGAAAGAAAAAAAAGAAGGGCAAAGATACAGCCTTTTCAAATACTGTTATAAAATACGATAGTAAGGGCAATCCTATAATGAAGATAGTGCCTAGTGGAGAGTTTGGTAAGAGTGATACATTGTATAATATAGGCACTCATCAATTAACAAACAAGATTACTGGTAAGAAGGGCAAGAAGAAAATAGCGTGGGCAAAGAAAATTAATAAGGACGAGTTTTGAGCGACAAACCTAAAAGAGATGCAAAGGGGAGACTACTTCCGGGACACACAGCTAATCCTAATGGTAGACCTAAAGGCTCTACATCAACAGCAGAGGCGTTTAGAAACAATCCAAAGGCACTAGATATATTGAACAAAGTAATACAGATAGCATCAACATTAGGCTCAGAAGATGAACATAAAGATGCAACAAGCTGTGCGAAGGTAGTGGTAGATAAGATAATACCTACCTTAAAGGCTCAAGATATAAGTATAGAAACAGACGGTAGTGCTGGATTTGTAGTATTACCAAAGGAAGAGCCATCTCCGAAGGAATAATATGGAAGCCTCACGAAGGGGCTCAGACCTTTGCCTTACAAGTCAGTGATTGTTATGAAATATTGTATGGTGGTGCAAGAGGTGGTGGCAAGACAGATTGTGGAATGGCGTGGCTATTAAGAGCAACAGAGCATCCAGAAGCAAGAATGTTGGTTATCAGAAGGAATAGTGATGACCTCGCAGATTGGATAGATAGAGCACATAAGATGTATCCGTATGCAAAGATTACTGGGAAACCAGCGACAATAAAGTTTCCAAGTGGAGCAATAATAAGGACTGGGCATTTAAAAGATGACCAAGCCTACACGAAGTATCAAGGTCACGAATATCAGAGGATACTGATAGAGGAATTGACACAGATACCATCGGAAGAAAGCTATTTGAAATTGATATCAAGTTGTAGAAGCACTATAAAGGGATTAGAGCCTAAAGTATTTTGTACTGCAAATCCTGGAGGTAAAGGGCATCAATGGGTAAAGAGTCGGTTTATACAAGGACATCAGCCACAGAAGGCATTTAAAGGCGACGGAGAGAGATACAGAATGTATATACCAGCAACAGTAGACAACAATCCTACACTAATGGATAATGACCCAGAGTATGTTAGTTTTCTTGACAACTTACCAGAGCCACTAAGGTCAGCGTGGAGACACGGAGATTGGGATATATTTGCAGGTCAGTATTTCACTGAATGGAATCCCAAGATGCACGTCATACCAGAGACACTAGCTAGGGAGTTTGGATATGGACAAGAATACAACAAGCGTTATATCGGTATAGACTGGGGATTTGCAGCACCTTTTGCGTGTATATGGATAGAGGTAACACCTCAGAATAAAGTGTTTTGTTATAGGGAATTATATGGAACAGAGAAGCACCCTACACAATGGGGACAAGAGATAATGAGTTTAACTGGAGACGAAGAGATATTTATGAGTTTAGGAGACCCTTCAATGTGGGCACGAAATCCAATGAGTTGGAATGCCTCTCATAATCCGATGTACACAGATAAGTCTATAGCAACAGCGTTAGCAGAGTATGTGCCTAATCTAGTACCAGCCAATAACAGCAGGGTAATAGGTTGGCGTAATATGGCTCAGTTAATGCACTATAAGAAGGGAGTATTGCCTAATTTTTATATAATAGATGGTAAGTGTCCGAATTTAGTAAGAACGCTACCAGATATGATAAGGGATGATAAGAATCCAGAGGATATAGATACTACACTTGAAGACCATATATGTGATGCAGTGAGGTACAGTTTAACGCATATACAAGCACCAGTTAAACCAGCACCAAAGAAACCAGCATTACAGCAACAGATAGAGAAGTTATTAGAGTTTGAAGATACAGATGATAGTTTAGACTTTTCACAAATGAATTAAGGAAAGAGCGTTGATAAACAATTATAAAGCACAGAGAAATGTAAGAGCAGAGCTTGGAGGTGCAGTAGACCTAGGAGAGCCAGTAAGTCTATATATAGCCGAAGATGAGGTTAAGGTAAGTAGCAAGAATTTATCATTGAATCCAGATTTTGATTCTACAGATAATTGGACTGCTGGTACTGGGTGGGCTATCGCTAGTGGTGTAGCTACTTGCTCTAGTGGAAATGCAAATTTATCTCAATCAGCACCCATCTCTGCTGGAAAAACATATCAAGTTATAGTGAATATTACTTCATATACGAGTGGAAATCTCATTATAGACATAGGTGGTAGCCTAGCTCACACTGGAACTGCCACTGGTGATTTTGGCTCAGTTGGAACTCACAAGGTAATTCTCAATCCTATAAACACTAATGACTTAAGATTATATGGAGGTGCATTTAGGGGGAGTGTAGATAATATAAAGATTTACGAAGTAACAGACCACACCTACAAGCTAATGGCAGTAAACGACAATATCCCAGCTACCCCTGTAAATACAGAGGCAGAAGGAAGTGAGATGATAACTGATACTAAAAATAGAGATTTTAGCTCATCTAGTGATTGGGATGTTTTAAACATTGCAGGTGGGAGTTTAACTGAACCATCTAATAAATTACAAATAGTTACTTCAACAGATGAAGAAAATGAAGGTGCACAATTAGCCGTAGCTAAGTTAACAACTCCTGTTGCTGGAAGAACATATAGAATTTCAGCAGAACTTCAACAAACATCTGGTGCTACTACTCCTCAAATAGGATTTCAATTTGCAGGAACTGGAAGTTCTTATTTTAATATATCTGCATCTGCTGTTACTTACACTCAGGATATAGTAGCAACAAATACTACAGGAAATCTTATGATTTTTAATACTTCTAGTGCTAGTTCTACTACTTTTAAAGTTGACGATATATCAGTTAAAGAACTTTATGGATACGACTACTACAACGCACCAGCGTACAAATTTGGTATCGTATCAAGTATATACGACCAGTCTACTGGAGCAATGAAAACAACAGGAGCTGCAGGTGACCAAGTAGATGTAACAGTACAAGGTGAGTGTACTCTGCATAAATCTGGAACATATACTCTAAATGCAGATAGAATAATAAGCAGAATAACATCTGCTTCAGCTTTAGATTCTGCGACACCATCAAGTTCAGGTGGGGATTTAAGCTTACCGAACGCAGTAGCAGTTACTTCGGAGGCAACATCATCTTCTAATACACAGCCTATAATACTTTTCCAAGGTGTAGAATTTTCAGAGCATTTTGTACACAAAAACTCCCTACAGGTACACGCTAAGTGTGATGAGGCAATAACTAAGTTCAGACCAGTGTCATTATTCCTTGATTCAAATGGGGATTTACTTTGTAGACACGATGATATCCCAGAAACCACACCAGACCAAGACACAGACCACACAGGTGTAGACCCAGGTAAATGGGGTATATCCGAACTAGGGGGAGCCAGTGGAGACATTATACCGATTACAATAGCAGGGAAGACTACCTTAAATACAGGCTCTACAACTGTAGAAGGAAGTTTAATAGGTAGGATAGCAGAAAATGGTACTATTGGATTAATAAGTGGAGCTAATAATAATTACGTGCCTAATGGAATAGCTACAATGATGGAAAGTGGAACTGGAGATGTTCCTATCACAATATTCGGTGGAACTCCAATCGGAACCATAACAGACTGGAAACGGACCATTAAGGTAACAGCAAAGGCAAATGGAGCCATAACTCAGTATTGCCCAGTTTCTTTGTATTTAGACCAATGGGGAGACTATAGATGTATATCTGATAACATTCCTAATGGACAAACACTTACTGGTAATGATGAGTGGGTTGATTTTAGAAAATGGGGCGTTGCCCAGACTACAGTCGCAGATGGCGAATTTGTAGAGATAATAGTACAAGGGCGTACAAATGTAGTGGATACGATAACTAACTTAGAAAGAAAAGATTTTGTAAATAAAATAGCTGCAGATGGTAGTTGCCACGGTGATAGCTCTACAGCAAGAGCATTATCTTCTTTAGGTATAGTAGAAAAAGAAGCAAAGACCTCAGATGGTACACCAGGAGTTATAATAATATTTTAAATATATAGAGGTTAATTATGGCAGAACTAACTAAGTCACAAAAGAATAAAATGAAAAAACACAAAAAACATCACTCAAAGAAGCATATTAGAGAGATGATAGCTACAATGTTGAGGGGTGGTTCTTTTTCAATGGCTCATAAAAAAGCAATGAACAAGGTAGGAAAATAAGGAGGCAATATGCCAAAGTTAGACGGAAAGAAATATAAATACAACAGAAAGGGAATGATTGCATACCTAAAAGCCAAGCGTAAAAAGAAGAAAAGGGGTAGAAATGGCGATGTGTATGGTCAGATACCTACAGGTGATGGAGTAGAAAACCCAGTCGGAGGCAATTAATGGCAACTAAAGACTACGATAAAGCAGTCCCAAATGATATGGAGCTAACCCAAGCTAAGGGTCACAATCCTAGCGATAAAGACCGTAAGCTATTAAAGTATATGGAGCGAATGTTTGATGCTGCAAAGCGTGCACGAGCTCATAAAGTTCCAAGGTGGCGTAGAAACGAAGAACTATATAATGGGGACTTCTTTAAACCCTTTAAATTACCTAAGTATAAAACAAGGGTAGTAGCAAACAGCGTACACTCTATTGTGGAGACAGTATACTCTATTCTTACAGACCGACCTAATAAGGTAGATATAATGCCTAAGACAGAGGAGCAGGTAGAGGCAGCTAGAATGGCACAAGAGGCAGTAGAAGCAGAGATGCGTTCAAAAAAAGCACTTAGAGCTATAAGTGGTATGAAAAGAGACGGACTAATCTATGGTAATGGCTTTATGAAGCTATCATATGGTGAGAATGGAATAGAGTACAATACACCTGACATTTACACTGTATTTGTAGACCCACTAGCCACAAGTATAGAAGAGGCTAAGTGTGTTATATTTGCAACACCAACCTACATAAAAGATGTACGAGAATTTTACGAAAACGGAAATAAAGTGCAATCAGAGGGTAAATTAGACGAATTTAAGTCATTTATCCGTCAAAAGTCAGAAGATGGCGTAGGACAAGCAACAACAGCATCAGGCTCTCAAGTCCCAAATGTAGATGATGGATTAACTTCAGGAACTAGAGATAGTCAGTATAGCTCAAGCCAAGTCTCATCTTCTAATGTAAGAACTGACTTCCAAGAGCTAACCCCTACAGATGATATGGATGACACAGAGGTATTTGGTGGTCAGGTTTTACTAAAAGAGTGCTGGCACTTTATGAATGGAAAACTATATTTAACAACCTGGGCAGGTAAGGTACTACTGCAACACGTTGAATCCCCAACAGAATTTATACCTGTTGTTCATTTTAAGAATTATGCAGATGAACATCACTTTTGGGGCAAAGGTGAGCCTGAGATTGTTGAGCCTTTAGCAGTTGGCACAGCGATACTATTATCTCAGAGTCTTGATAATGTTATATACCACGGAAACCCAGCGTGGGTAATGAATAAGTCTTTAGCTAAGACACCTGGAAATAGACCAAGTGACAAGCCTGGTCAAGTATTCTGGACAAATGGTCCACACGAGCAAATCCAAAGGCTCCCAGCAGGAAACATATCATCATCTAATTTACCATTAGCTGAGTATATGATGCGTCTTACAGACTCAATTAGTGGCGTTCACGACATCACACAAGGGCGTAATCCAAGTGGTGTTACTGCTGCTAAAGCGATATCAGCACTACAAGAGGCTTCTCAGCAGATAATTAGAGCAAAAGAACGAGAAATCGGTTTTGACGCTATAATAGACGTATATAAGCAAACATTAAGTATATTGGTTAATAACTACGAGTCAGAGATAACTATTCGTAGAAACACACAAATGGGCTATGAATTTGAAGTTATACAGCCCTATCAGTTAAGTGAGGATATGGACTTTAAATATATCCCAGGCTCAAGTATGCCAGAATCTCGTGCAAGTCGTATTGACCAAGCACTAGAGTATGTTCAAATTGGGCTATTAACACCAGAGCAATTCTGGAGATGGCACGAAAAGGATATTTCAAAGGATATACTAGAAGAAATAATAGAGCAAAAGAAATTACAACAGCAACTACAAGAACAGCAGATGAACACATTAAATACCTCAACAGATGAGAATGAGATAATGGAAACTCTGCTACAACAACGAGCTCA
>CEUI01003963.1_pt1 | contig 15227 bp, 27 predicted proteins | sample 531411 | NCBI WGS metagenome assembly CEUI01 (sample SAMEA2622841, study PRJEB7988) | marine metagenome | isolation source: saline water (ENVO:00002010), including
CTATATGACTCTGGTACGTTAGTGAGAAATATCTGGCTCAATCATTGGCTAACCGACAGCCCCATATATAACTCTGGCTTTGAGTACTGGACGAGTGCCAGTGCTGTAGATGGATGGACTGTTGGGACGACCACAGTGAGCCGTAGAAACTATGCTAGTGACCATGTAGTACCCGGACAGAATGCGGCCCGCTTAGCGGCGGCAGGGACGCTTACTTTGGACGATAAGTATGCACAGTTCCTCCAAGACTTGAGCGGCGATACCGTAACACTACGAGCATGGGTGCGAAGCAGTTCTAGCAGTAATAGCAGGGCTCAATTAATAGTAGACGGCAGTGTCGTCGCAAGTACTGACTACCATTCTGGTGATGGACAGTGGGAAATGGTGAGTGCTGATGGATATAATGTGGCAGATACAGCAACGAAAATTACAGTACGCCTACAAAACTCGTTGGCGGCGTCGGGCGATTTTGGGGCGGTCTGGTTGGAGGGCGGCACTAGGATACGTGAGTACCCTTTTCCCATTGGGCTGGCTCCTAATGGGCCTGATTCCGTGTTTAGCTATCATATATCTGTTGATGAAGGCAATAAGGTAAGTACTGTTAATGCTCGGCGCATGGAGAGTATTAGGTATAGTTTTAATAAGTATAAATATAGTACTGATGAACTTGGTGTATTAGAATTACAAAGCATCCCTAAAAGGTTGCAGGTTCTAAGAATGCCAACATCAGTACCTTTAACATTACCAAGCACAGACTCTAGTAATATTGAAGTTAATAGGGTTGATAGCTTGTTGATAGCTAAGATGGCGGCGGCTAAATTATTGATAAAAGATATGATGCACGGCCCATCCTCATTTAGAACGAGGGCATCTGAACGTGCAGGCATCCTAATGCAAGAGACAAGACAGTTGGCTGAAGGCAGAGGAGCCACAGCCTCTAACGCTGTACCTCTATCCCCCACGTGGTAAATGAGAACAATAACATTACAGGACAAGGTTTCATCTCCTAGTACTGAACTGCGGCTTATAGTTGAAGAGGAAGAAGGCGGTGTTGAACGGTGGCGAGAATTCCGAGCGCCGAAGCTACCTCCTCGCAGAACACAAGGCGCACTTACAGTATCAGAACAAGACCCACTTGTAGACTTTACATGGGCTCAAGACGACTGGTCAGATGGTGGACTACGACCATACTATCGAGAAGCTGATGCGAGGTACGCACTTGCTATGGGTATTGATGCCCGGTGGGAAGGCGTACTGTCGTTGGGCATGGCACAGAGTGCCCCACTAGACTATCTAATACAGGGCATGGGCGCTGAGCGTGAAGGTGACTTAGGAAAGTGGACTAGTGTAGGCTCGGCAGTCACACTCACTCAAGAGAGTACTATAGTTAATGATGATGATGGTACGTATTCGTATAAGTTTGTGGCGACAACCGCAGATGGTAGTGCAAGCTATGTAAAACAGAGTCTGGCAAACCCTACACTCTATCGAGGTAGGACAGTCACTGTTGGTATATGGATGTATGTTACTACTATAGGTAGTGACCACAATCCTACTGTGTCTATATACGATGGGCAGGGCACTACACATGCGACAGCTATAAACTCAGTGTCTGGCTATGGTACTGGAGGCTGGCACTTTACCTCGGTTGAGCGTGAGATAGATGCCAGTGCCAGTGAGGTAACGATATATGTTGGTGATTCTACAAATGCTAATGGTACTACGAATCTAGTATATTATTTTGATACTATTAGTATAGAGGTTGATGGTTCTGGTGACGAGATTTGTGTGGGTATGGCGACCCACAATAACATTACATACCATGCGCAGGGGCAGGTAGTAAGTAGATGGGATGAGAACAGAGACTGTTGGGATGCTGTATATATACACGCTAGTGCAGATGCGACAGACATAGTACATTTTGATAATAATATCTATGTGGCATTTGGGTATAGTGCGGCGTATATTTATGGTAGCCTAACAACGTGGACTGTAAGTACATTGTCGAGTGCTATTAAGTATGCTAAGTACTTTGCCGTGGCTCGGAACAATGCTGGCAACCTAGCACTGTGGAAAACTGAGACAGTTAATACAATTAAGTCGGCTACTGATGCAACAAATAGTGGTAGTTTCTCAGGCGCATATACAATAGGCTCCTCAGACAGAGACATTACTGGACTGTTCTCAGCATTTGATACTATAATGGTTGGCAAGGAAGATGGCCTATGGCAGTATAATAGGACGTATGCTGGTACATCTACGGCTGAGAATGCTTTTGCCCCAGTATCTACTGAGTGGGATAAAGGTGTACACTCTGGTAACTTTTCTACTGGCGCTGAGTGGCACGGTTTCTTTTACACTACCGCATCTACCCAGTCTATCATACGATGGGCTCCGGGGCAAATACAGGACATTACCAGCTTATTCGTAGCCCCTAGAATACCGGGCTATGGTGGTGAGATTAAGGCGTTAGCGCCCAGCCCACACGAGATGTGGATTGCCGCTGACATACCTGAGACTGCTGAGGCTGGTGTGTTTGGGGATTTCCCGATTGGTATTGGTGGGGCGTCCAGTAAAAATATTAAAATTATATCTTTAAGGCAAGATTCTAGTGGGGCGTTTAATGTTCACACTATGGATGAGGCTAAGTTTGGTGAGATAGATGCTTTAAATGTATATTATGATGAGGCATCAGATACTAGGTATTTAGTTGCGGCTGGTAGAGTGACTGGTGGTGGTACTGAGAGAGACCACGCAAGGTCTTATAGATGGTCACTACCTACTAGGTCTGCCGCCCCATATATTGATGCAGGTACTGTGGTGGCTAAGTCTGGTACGTTTGATACTTCTATCTGGCACGGTGGTGTGCCGGGTACTAGTAAGGCGTTCTTGAAAGCGGTGTTCTGGGTGGAAAACATAGGTAGTGCTGGGAGTGAGACTTTAAAAGTACAGTATGGTTTGGACGGTGAGGATAGTGAAACTTACACGCTAGGTACATTGTCTAGTACTGATAGAGTACAGACATTGTACTTTAAGGACGCTACAGTTACCAGTGGTGGTGCAGACATTAACCCACTCACGCAGGCAACTGGGCGTTCAATACAGTTGAGGCTCACACTCACAACTACAGCACCTGAGAATAAAGACCGTCCAAAGCTATTCGCTTTTGAAGTACACAGTACTTTGAGACCGCCTAAGTTAAAAACGTGGGAAGTCTTTGTCAGGATTGGCGAGGACATGATGCAAGAGACAGGGTATTATGACCCAGTATCGAAGACCAAACAACTCACAGACCTCGACACGCTTGAAGACCAAGTGTACCCGATATACTTCAAGCACAACTATGATGGACACGCCGGGTTTGATGAAGAGAGCAGTACTTCAGTACAGATTGTGGATAGGGAGAGAGTGTCTATCGGTGATGAGTATGAGGTACATAGGGTAGTATTGCAGGAGACAGATACAAGTGACTAGAAGAAAATTAACTAAAGCAGATATAGTTAGAAAGATGCGTATTAAGGCTAGAATGGTAAAGGGCAGAGGCATCCATAGGAAAATTGCATCTAAAGTACGACAGTCGAAAAGGAGGCGCAGTGCCAAAAGTAGGTAAGAAACATTATCCCTACACTAAGAAGGGGAAAGCGGCAGCTAAGAAAGCTGCCAAGAAAATGAAGAAAAGTAAATCTAAGTACTAATCCTCACTTGGGAATTGTACTTCGTGCATGGAGTCGAGGAAAGCTATTACAGCTTCCTCGGCACTCCCATAACTATCATCTCCTTCAGTCTCAGTAATCACTCGCCCCTCAAATACAGTCGATTTTAAATTATCGTTCTCCCCATTCACCACGGATATAACTAGCTGTGCAATACCGGGGTGTTGGTGGAACATCCCACACGGTGTTTTTGGCTGACCACTCCTCACCTTATCTAATGCTACACCGCAGTTTGGGCAACGATTATACTTCAGTCTTTCCATTTAAACTTCTCTTTGTAAAATATTTTCTTGGTATAAAGTACTGTACTCCGTAGCCCCAGTCGGCCTCAAAGTCAGCCCAAGTTTCTATCTCTTCTAGGTCTATAGTATACAATATTTTCTCTTGTTTGTCTAGTACTTCTAGGTTACGTACGCCCTGTACTGCAAGGCTATCCCAGATAGCGGCGTCCATCCCCCAAGCGTCCCACTTTCTAAACAAATGCTTACTCTTGACAACATACTTTCTAAGGGTGTCACCGTTAACTGTGCCCCACGTTTGTCCGTCAACTACTATGCGCTCGTCTTGTAATGCTATCATCGTACCTCCTCAGTACTAATAAATGTTTCCAATGTTCTTCTGCTCTAGACCACTCACTATTATGCCATGCTTCTCTGAATAGTTGTTGATGTTTAGCGATGGCCTTTCTTAATTCTTGTAAGGCTTCATTTGGGCCCATGTCTTTCCTACCTCTGGTTCAATCGGGAAGGATATTGGCATGACATTGTTTAGCATTGTCTGTGTCAATTCTATCACACTATCAAGCTGTTCTTCCCGAACTTCTAATATAACTTCATCATGCACTTGCAACAGTAGGTGTGCATCCAACCCACACTCGTGTATATTATCCCATAGATTTCGCATAGCTATCTTAATACAGCTTGCGGCTGGCCCCTGTATGTGGAAGTTAATGGCCTCTCGTAAGGCCGCTTCCCTCTGGAACTGTGCCGCAGAATATATGCCGGGGAACCAGCGTATCCTACCAAAGTAATCACGAGCATATCCGTGTGTGTATATCTCGTCAGCTACCTTGTCTTGGAATCTAGCTAGCCCACCATAACGAGCAGTAATCTTTGCGTAACCGCTTAGGCTCTGCTCCATTGTCAGGCGAGGGTCAATCTCTTTTAGTTTGCCAGCACCTGCACCATACACCAAGGCTAGGAAGAACGTCTTGGCAGTGTGCCACTCCTGCTCGTCCACACCTTTAATAATATCCCTGCCATAAATGTCCTCACCTATCAAGGCATACGGTGTTAGTCCTTTCTCAAAGTCATCTCTTAACGTAGGCTCAGGTGCTACAAGACTTGCAATCCGTGGCTCCTGCTGTCCCACGTCAGCGGCTACCAAAACATATCCCGGTCTAGCCACCAAACACCCTCGTACCATTCTGCCATACTCTTCGTATTCCGCTCCCTTACCTCGTCCGTGGTGTGGGATTTGTTGCAGGTTGGGGGTGGAGCAGGACAGTCTTCCTGTGGCTGGAGCAGACCCAGACGTATCAGAAGACTCTTCATAATAACCTCCTTGGTTAAAGTTAGGATGGAGCGCACCGTCCCACCCACTTAGTTCTTTAAACTTTCTTGGAAACGCTCCCAGTTTTCGGAACATCTTGAAGTCCAGTATGGCATTGATTGTGTCCTCGTGCCAACCTTCCAGACCCCTAAGAGTATTCTCGTCAGTACAAAGTAGTCCTTTACCGTCAGTGCGTTTAGTAATAGGCGCACCATTCTCCTCAAGCCACCGAGCAAGCTGGTCACCGCTACCGATATTCACCTCGATAGGTATATCGTAGTGTGCCCTGCACTCAGCATCATCTTGTTTCTGTTTGAAATACTCGATGGCTTTGTCCACTGCCTCCGGGCTAACCAGTACACCCCTTCTCTCCATATCCGACAACACAGGTACGAGCGGCATCTCGACATTATTATACACATCTTCAAGACTGTACTCCTTTAGTCTTTCGACTAGCACCTCCCACAGTTGAAGAGTATTGTCTGCATCAGCCGCCGCATACGGCAGTATCTCTTCTGCTGTCAACTCACTCATATCCTTACCACCAGTCACCTCGGAATAGGTGATTGGCTTTATGCCTAGTTCTTGTACGGCAAGGTCTTTAAGATGTGTTGACGGCAGGCCGAGAAGGTATGCCGCAATCTTAGTGTCTTGGAAGTTGGTGAGTACTATGTCATTGTTCTTTAGATGAGTATATTCAAATTTAGAGTTGTGACATATTACTTCTTGGTTAGGGTCTTCCAGTATAGCTTTCATTTTGTATGGCTTCTCTGGTATGTACGAGGCTCTGCCCGGAATGTCCGACCAACTATACCCCACGATTTCAGCCTCCTGCACGGCAAACCGCCCCCCTCTAGTGGGACTCGTAGTCTCAAGGTCGAACCCTAAAGGCCCAACGTGCGAGATGTTGCCGTACAGAGAATAGTCTGTGCGTGGAGTAACTTGTTTATTGTGGAGTTTCGTCCTCAGTGCGGCCCAATCCTCCAATTGTACAGGCCATAAGTTCGGGTTATGCAGGGCGGCGGCTGGATGGTACATCGGAACCAGTAGAAACCCCTCACACTCTAACGGCACACCATGCTCACGAGTAAGGGACAGGTCTGGTTTGAAATATTTTCCAGCTACCGAGCCGAGCGTCACCACAATCGTCGGCCTAACTTGATTCAATTCGTCCTCCAACCAATGCGAACAAGCGTTTATCTCACGCTTATACGGATTACGGTTGCGAGGGGGACGGTGTTTAACTAAATTGGTGACGTAAACGTCATCTCTACAAAGCTGTGCTTGTTCGAGCAGTATCTCTAACTTAGCACCACTTGCCCCTACAAAGGGCTCACCAATCTCATCCTCCAAAGCACCCGGAGCCTCACCCACCAGCATAATATGGGTAGGTATTGGCCCCACTCCTTCCACTACATTATTAGCGTCCTCGTATAATGGGCACTCTTTACAGTTGCTTAAACCAACGAGGGGCGTCAGAATGTTCAAATTTTTCTCCTTCAACAGTTTCTATTATCATGTTGTCAATGGACGCAGAGGGCCAAACAAAACTGGTGTGCCTGTCAGAATCCTCTGGGTTGTGCTGTACTATGCTGAGAAATCCGGGGAGACCTATTGGGTCGAGGAGTTCTACGTCCTCCAACTTAATAAGTTCCCCATCTCCCTTCAGCTTCAGTACAACAATCAAACAGCTACGGCGTCAGCCGCACCTATGCTGTCATCATAGCTGACCGCATACAGGTTAACAAAGTCCCCGGTCTTGGAGTACTTGATTGTCCCTGTAATTAGTTGCCCTACAAGCATATCTCCGATAGCCTGCAAGTACTCGCCAGCCTCAGTTGGGTCTTCGATATCTTTAAGTGCAGTAATGCACTCGTCCAGATTCATACCCAAGTCTTGGTCACTAGTAGGACTATACTCTAGGGACTTTAGGTAGCCCTGTAGTTTTTCTGTAGTCATCCTTCTAATAACTCTGTTCCTCTCCTCGATGGGCTTTGGTGAACTAGATGTCTCACTAGCAAACCAACCCAAGAACTCGGTGTGGAACCTACCAGCAGTCCCCTGTCCAGCGGCGGCAATGGTCTTGTGACCTAACCTCAACCGTGGGAGACCGTTATTATCGAATAGTTCGGCATCGGTAATCTCTAAAACGTACTTATCCTCAGCTATCCTTGAAGCCTTTCGTGCTTCCTCTTCTCTTTCTTGAAACCCTACCATGCTTTCTGTGTTAAAAGGCATTTCTTCTCCTATTTCTTACTTGTTTCTCCGACAATATTATTCATAACCTCCTCGACATCTGTCCACATGGCGTTTTCCATAGTCGGCGGTTGGTCAAGCCATAAGTGGGCAAATATATTTTTAGTCCAATAGTCCCCTCCACCAAGCCAGTGGGACACGTGAGTAGGGGTTTTAATTGCTTTACCCCCAACCATTCTCGTCTTCACATCTTGCTCAAGGTACACTACCATGTTGAAGTAATGCCCCATGTTGTGGCGAGCCCATCCTTCCATAGCTGGATAGTATTTAAACTCATCCATCCATTCGGGGTCACCCTTCACGGTACTACCTCGTGCTGTAGTATTTCCTTTTCGCAATTCTGCTACTCGTGCCGTACCAATCACGTTGGCGTTTAAAGTTTTGGGGTGTAGCAATTGCATAAAGTTAATGAATGCTCTTTGCCACTCCCTGTACACCTCAAACTGGTCACGAGGGTCATTGGACTCTCGATACGCATAGGTAAAGTCATAGCATAGTTCGGTAAAACCGTCTATAACTAGGTCAGTTACCCCTGCCTCTTGTCCCTTTGGGCTGTTCAGTGCCTTGAGATAAGTCTCAAACTCCTGAGCAAACTTAATCGGGTTGTTCTGTGGTAGTGGGAAACGTACGACATTCTCTTCGGGTATACCTAGAGCGTCGTTCTCCTCTCTACCTATCAACAATAGCCTGCCGTTCTTGCCGGGCACAGGCTCTCTCTTCATGTAGTCCCAGAATGAGGACACCGCTAACGATGTCTTACCCACTCCGGGCCCACCATATAACAAACTACTAATGTGCAACGTATTCCTCCTCGTAATACTTTTCTGCTATTATACCATTAACGTCAGCCCCAGTCAACCATCCTCGACAGAGTTGCTGGTAGTCACACCAGTTACACAGCGGAGAAAAGTGATGCGTCGGCTCCTCGGTTTCCCGAACGTCATTTGCTAATCGTACCATATCCAACCCTGCGTTGTCAATAGCCTCCTGAGAAATCAAAATCTCGTTGCCCTCAAGCGGAAAATCTTGGGTACTCCAGAGGATGTGCTGGCGGTAAAATGGCTGACCTTCCAGCCAGTCGTAAGCCTGCTGAAGAAGCCACGCATATCTGATGGGCTGTACGCCCCACTCTTCATAGTTGAGGAGTTTCTTTTTAACGCCTGCTCCCTTCTCGCTACAAGTTTTAAACTCGTATATCACAACACCGTAGTCGGTTACTGTCCATAGGTCTGGCTTACCTACGTATGTGATGCCGTCAATATCTATCTCTAACTTATCTTCAGCGACAGGTGTCGTAACATCAAGCAACCACTTGGGCACACGGTCAACCATACGCATAACTCCGGGCTTAAACCTATTGTCATCGTCTAGTATGTTGTGTACATGGTCGTAAGCGTCACTAATTTTACCTGTCATTATGGCACGTTCCATTGCGTCGTGGAATGTAGTGCCTGATGTTAGTGGGCCACTCGGAGTATAGTTATACTCCTTGAGTCTCCTACCTCTGTATGTATATTTCATCTGACACTCTTGCCAGTTGTCGAGTGCCGTTACGCTAGTTCGCATGTAATAATTCTCCCAGTGTTTTACGCTGTCCTACGTGTAGTCCAGCCTCTTTCCATCCATCCTCATTGTCATCGAGCAGTGCTTTCACATTGCCCTCATAATAATCCTCTAACTTCACAGCGGCGGTAGGCCCAACTCCGTCTATAAGTCTACGGACTAACTTGCGGAATGGACTACTGTCCTGTATTCTTTTGAAATCATCGCCTGCCACTATGCTAAGTAGGTGGTGACCGGGTTGCATTATGTTTCTAATCCTAGTCAGCGTACCCAGCAGATGGGACTCACCCGATGGCAACAATACCATATTACCACGCAAGTCCCACTTCAACAGTTCGACAATTAAGTTTAGGTTGTTGAGTTGCCACCAATCAGGCGAGAACTGTGACTTAGAACGTCCCTTATTAGTGAATCGAAGTCCAAGAATGGGGATATCCACACTCCCTTCAAGCCTCCTAAGCTGACGTTGCAGTCGCCTGCTTCGTAGACTATTACAGAGGTCATGAGCCTTTTTTTCTTCAATGCCGACAATGTGTCCGCCATTGGTGACGAATACGTAGTCTCCTTCCGTAAGTTTTGCGACAGTGAAACCTTTCCTACTGGATTTTTTGACGTACCCAGCAACGTCCTGACGCCCATCCACGTATATATCATCGGCACTCCCTAAACATTTGTCTTTGTAGTAAAGTTCTCCCTCCTCTACTCTGTACATTTATCCTCTCTTTATTCACCTTCTAATAGTTTCATTCCTAATGCTATCACGCCTCCTGTACAACCAGTGACGATAGCCACGAACTCCGGGTTTTCCGCTTGGATGGCAAGTACACTTACTACTCCTAGCACACCCAGTGCTACTATGATTTGGGGTCTAATTTTATTTAACATTATTTCTCCTCTGCCAGTTTAATTAATTGTTTCGACTTAGTTACAGGGTCTCTATACTGTACTAAAAATCCAGCATCTACCCATTCACTTCTCTGATTCAGCGACCTCCTAACACCAAACCCTAAATCCTGTAATGCCTTATCTAGTTCTTTAATCGGTCTCGGCCCCTCACTCAGCAACGATATAGCTACCGCCTTCGGGTCTTGCTCCGACTCTACCAGTATACCACGCTCTTCATCAAAACGCAACCACTTCTTGTCGAGTTCGGGTCTGTGCCTAGTTTTTTGCCAATCAAGTTCTATCACTCCGGGCATTCCTTGTACCTTAGTCAGTCGTCCTATTGTATCTGACCAGCCGTTTAGTGCCGAGTGTCCTCGTAAGTCATCAGCACCGAACGACCTGCCTTCTTTGTCACCCTTCCTAGGATGGTGTATAAAGCCTACGCCTGAGCCTGTAACATCTGCTACCTTGTCCAGCATGTTTAGGAAGTGGCGAATTAGTTTGTCGTCTAACTCACTACCGTTCAACATCTGTGATAGTGGGTCTAGAAAAGTATAGCCAGCACTACTAAATCGTACTGCCTTCTCTAATGCCTCCCAGTCATCAGGCGTTGCCATCACCAAGTCCCTCACATACCCATACTGTACGCCATGCTCGCTGAGGTCTAATGAACTAGCCATCTCCCTCGCTCGCTTTTGCATTTGAGGAGGCACAAGTTCTGCCTGTAAGTACAGAGTCTTGACATTTTCCTCAATCTCATAGCCCAGCCAGTTGTCACCTGACGCTAACGCAACGCACAATTGCATTGTAGCAAACGACTTAAAAGAACCGGGCGAGCCATACAATATTACTCTACCGCCGGGAACGATAAGACCATTCTCCATGACGGACTCAGGCTCATCAATTTCTAAGGCAATAAAGTCTAAAAGACTCATCACCTCTATTTCTTTTGTCATTCTCCTCCTCGTATACATTATACCCACAGATGGGGCAGACTAGTTCTCCATACCAGTCCTTATATAAATATCCACAACCATACTTACAGACATTCACAGTTGCACCTATAGTCGCATTGTTCACATTCGCACCAACTTGTTCTTTTACAGTTTTCCATGCAATCACAACCATCTTCTCCACAATAGCACGGCTCTTCAGTCCAGCCGTGTATATCGCAGTAGTAGTCAGTCATGCCTTCTCCAAACTCTAAAGGCAGTAGCAAATACTATAGCCAGTATGCTTAGGTTTATTAATAATTTTAAATCATATTCCATTACCCACCACCTGCGTAGTTATTCTTAGCCCACGTGTCTAGTTCATTATACTCGTTACGTTGAGCCACTCTGTTAAATAAATACCTGCTTAGACCATACATCTCTTTGGCACAGTTAGCACATATATTAACTGTCTTGTGATGCCCAAAGTCATGATACTGTGGCACTCGCATAACTACTCTACGCTTACTACACGCTACACACTTCTCTTTATCACGCCAATGATACTCTTCCTGTGCATATCTATCTCTTCTATCGTCATGCTCAGGGCTAAACACAGTAATACCTTTGTCCTCGTACTTGGGCTTACCAAATACTGCTGTCAACATGTCCATTAAGCTCATTCTGTCTCCTCTAAAACATTCCTAATATATATGCGTCTGTTGTACTTACCTTCTCTCCCAATGTCAAGTCATAGTATCCTCCATCTTCCTGTGTTTCAAACTCGTGGGTTGCCATCTCGATAGCTGATTCCTCGTCATCAGCCTCCACAGTATAGCTTAAATATGCCCTTGTTGTCAAGGTCACGTGCCAGTCTTTAGTATTTTCACTCATACTTTTCTCCACCACACGTTAAACATTCATCATTTAAAAACGGGCGTTCAGCATCGCATCCCATGCACATAGCCCATTCATCTTGCCGAATTTTTCCCCTGTTGACGGCATCAATTACCGCCTGTGTACCATCAAATTGATAAAGAATGTACGCAAGTCTTTCGTCTTGGTTCCAACTGTCATTAGCGAAATCTATTTCAGTCATCTAAACCCTCCTCATAATTCCATATACTAATAACCTCTGCTAAATCCCTATACGACCAACTGCCATTTAGTACCCTGATAATTATCTTAGGTGCATCATCAGCTTGCTCAAGCCATGACAGTACATCTGTTTCTTGTATCTCACTTATCAACATTTTTCCTCTCCAACATATACTCATTTTCTAGAAACCCATCTGCTAACTCCATAGTATAACATGCTATTGCCTCATCCATACAGTAGCGGTGAACAAGGAATGACACCCCACTCTCTACGTCAATCCAGTCGTTATCTATAGCACCAACAGTAATAGGAACAACCCCCCATTGTTCTCCTTTAACAGTTGTCAAACATATCTCACAAATTCTACCTCTCATCTACTTCTCCCTCTCTGTACCTAACCATTGTGTACTATCCTCGGTGCTATTTACAGACCACACCTTATACTGCATAGACTCTACCTCGTCTATCATATCGTGCGGTATCTGCTCTAACTCACCATCTTTGGTAACTCTATTATACACTTCTACTAGGCTGTCCCCCTTGATATATTCGGTGCAATCCATCACAATCTGGAAGTGTACGCTATACATCTTAGTCAATCTCAAACTCCTTTAGGAACATATCAACGTGTACCCACGCATCATCATACTCACCAGCGTCATTGGCATTAACAATGGCATCTGCATAATACTCTAGCGTATCAGTAAACTCCACTTCTCTATCCTCTACATCACCTGCATCCCAATACTCATCCTCACTATCACCAAAGTAATACTCATTTACTCTTTCAGAGCCAAAGTCTCTAACTATCCATTCTAAATCAGCGAATAATTGGTCAGAGAATGGGAATGATGGTTTACGCATCTCAGCCCACTCGCTATCGTAGCGTAGGAAATAATGGCATAATGCACCACCTACACAGAAGTCAGAAGTCTTTTGGTTTCTGCCTACCCTGCTCTTATATAACTCCTTAATAATCAACGCTAAGTCACTATCTTCGGTAATTGCTGGCGGTTCTCCAATCATCTCACTAGACATTATACTAATCCCTCGTTTAACTCTGCTAATAAACCAATACTAAAGTCGCCGTATGTCTCAGGGGTTACGTGTAGTGGGCTTATATTAGCTGGCACTCTACTTACTTCCCTGCCCTCATCATCTCGCACTATAGCCCACGATGCAGGCTTGCTATTTCGTAGCCTCTTAGGATTTGCCATCAACCACATATTAACCTCGTCAAGACAGTAATACTGAGGTGTTACACCATTCTTGCCCTGCCTCTTAGCACCGTTTTTAAATATCCCATCATACGACGGTAGCCCCCTATACTGCCATGTCCTCACTAGCGAACCTTTAACGCCTAACATAGCCCCAATCTCTAGCCCTGACCTACACCTCACTCCGCATGTTGGGCAAGTTGGCAATACGTCACAGCCATGTCTTAATTGAAATGCTTTATTTTGAACTTGTTCTACTCTCATTACTCTCTCCATGAAAACTTAATATCTTGATTTGCTACTTCTGGCTCGCCTGTAACTAACATAGCGTTGCCAGCAATACTTATTAACACCGCTTGCTGTCCTTGTTCCAGCATCGTGTGTGCCAACCCCATTATACCCTCATCCAAGTTATTACCTATGAACGAAAGTATATGTACTTCCTCCTCTACCATAGTGTGGCTGTCATCTATCCATACACCCATACCCACCGTAACAGTTACTCCTCCAGCCTCGGCAGTAACATGATTAATTAAGTCGTCTATCTCGTCTGTAACGGAATCACAAGGTATCCATATCTTATGTTCTACCCCTAAAGGGTCAACTCTAAATTTAAGAGACATGTATCATACCATCCTCATCTGCATGTTGTTCACAGAATTCTATTAAAGGTTGAATTTCTTTTAGTATAGTTATTGCTGGTTTAGGATTTATTAATGGACTCTCTAACTCATCAATAGCTATACGTATAAACGGTAACCAACTAGGAACTATCTTGTTGTTATGTGTTACTTTATCTACTGCCATACTGCACCCCCTGATACTAATACTTCTTTAATAGTCACCATATCTATATCCTCCTCTGGTATATAACCACTTAATGCCCAATCTCTTAATGCCTCCTCTACAGCATTTAACTCATACTGCTCATTATCGTACTCACCCTCTATGTATATATTAGCGGTAAAGTCTCTCACGGTGTGCCTCCTTTGGCGATTGATTTGGGGACAGCTTAGCAGGTTGCGGTGGTGTTGTCAACAGGGCAATCCGATTCATGAAATCTGCTTCAGTATTGCACTATGGGTGCTATTGTGCTAAGCTCTTAGCAAATCAGGAGGAAGTTATGAACAAACACGAATGCCAAGTACATCCGAGAATGTACCTAAACGAAAATCACAAAAGCTGGTGTTTAGCTAACCAAATGCTATGTACACTTAGCCGACACATACTTATACCTAGCAGGCACAAATAGGTGACACATGCTTTGACACATACTACCACATTCGTGCCTAGCAGGGTGACATGTGTTGCCATGTGTCATACTTATATATATGTAATAAATATAAGTACAGGTATTTGCCCTCGTTTACTTGCACTGATGCCCTCGCTCGGTTGCACTGATGCATCAAAAATCTGGCGGATTCCGGGGGGAAACCTGAAATTTCGTTCATGCTTCAAAACTCATGAATCAGAATTCATGAAATTTGATTCAGTAATTCTTGAGTCCAGGCATTTTTTACTTTTTTTATACTTTTTCAACATTTTTGTGCTAAGTGTGCTATACTCACGAGACAGCCGAATCTAAGCCACGGAGTAAAACGGCAACGGCACAAAATAATCGAGTATTGGAGAATAAAATGTCAGGCAAATTAGAAGATACATTTATAGCGAAACGGGCTAGCAAATCGGGAGACTTTGTGGAATTTGTCCCATTAATGACAATCTCACCCTATAAGCCTCTGTGGGTAGGCTTTCAAGAAGCTACCGAACTATTAGGACATATTACTTTTGGTTCTAAGGGCACTAGGATGAAACTGTCAGCTATGGCAGAGGGGGGTAAAAAGTGATTACCTCAATATTTGAGCGTGTCCAATGGGTGAAGGGGGCGTTAGCAGCTAATGAAGTTGCCCCCGACCATACTATTAAGCACAATGTTGTTGACACTTTCCTAACTGATGACAAGCTAGGTAAGAGTTCATGTGGTGGGGTGTGTGCTGTCGGGGCTATCATG
>CEUI01064382.1_pt1 | contig 15220 bp, 7 predicted proteins | sample 531411 | NCBI WGS metagenome assembly CEUI01 (sample SAMEA2622841, study PRJEB7988) | marine metagenome | isolation source: saline water (ENVO:00002010), including
ATACCATTAATTGCTTCTTGTCCTTTCTCAATTATACTATAAAGATTGCCTCTAGTATATTCATAATCTTTTTCAATATCATCTTTTAATCTATCGGGTTTTTGTTCAGGGGTAATCCCTACAACTTCCGTTGGTTCTTCTTCTACTGCTACCTCGGTAGGAGTAATATTAAAAGTATCATCTAATTTGTCAAATTTAGTTGTTGTCATGAGAAGGATCCATCAAAACCAAAATCATCACCAATTTCAATCAAATCATTATCAGTAGAAGTAATGCGACCCACTCCAGCACCAGAAACATGAGCAGCTGCTAATGTACCATCTTGTCCTCTTCTAACCACTAATTCATTACCACTCTTAGTATCCACATACATCGATTCATTATCAATAGTAATATAAGTATTTTCCGCGATAGTAGTAGCATCATTAAGAATTATTTGAGTATTAGCAAGACTAATATCATTTGTCAAATTAGTAACGATTACTCCATCATAATTCTTAGAGGCTCTTGGAGTAACGGTATAAGTAAGATCTCGTGTCTTGGCTGAAGTATCGGCAACATATCCAATAGAAACCTTTTTAACAATATCTCTAGCAGCAGTAGCGGCGGAAGGAACATATCCAAAGAGATATGTTTTAGCAGTAAATCTAATCGTATAATAAAGAGCGCGTCTAGTATTAAAATCACCTTCATAATCATCCTGCATATTAATACTTTCTATAATTACAGGAATATCTCTTTTTTCTCCTAAAGTCTGTACCAAATCCACACTTAATGTATAAGCAGGTTGGAAATAAGGCAAAATTTGCTCTACAATTTGAAGCATATCATCATTCAATTTTGTATAAACTGAAAGTTCAAATGCCATATTATAAGGAACAGGCATATATGCTTTTCTTACTTCTGTACTTATTCCTGCGGTATGAGTGGTAAAAGTTTGAGTAGTGGTAACTTTTCTTGTTCCATCATATTGCAATCCTACAAACTCAAATGACATCCGGGGAAGAGTAATTTGAGTGGGTTTATTTAAATTGGGAGATTGCTGTAAGCGAGCTAAAAACTTCTGCGTAGGTCCATAAGCAAGAGGAACTTTGACAATACTAACTGTATTATCATTACTATCCTGATGTTGTATTTCAATATCATTAAAAAGAGTACCAAATGAAATGATAGTCCTTCTTAATATTTCGTGGTAGAAATATTCAAACATTATTAAACCTAGTTTGCCTTAACTATATTTATATTAAGGGTTTCCAAAGGGATTCCCTTCACTAAAGTCTAATATACTATCTGCTTCTAATTCTATTTCATCATTATCTGGATAAGCCATGACGGTATTATCAGTATTAACTGTCTTTAACTTATACACTGCTCCACTTTCTTGTCCGGTAAGCAATTCTCCTGCTGTAAAGTCTCCACTTACATTAGATATATTAATCTCTCCAGTAACGGCATTCCAAGACTTCACGATAGCACTGCTGAGTCCTATAGAACCGTGTATATACTCATTAACTATAAATGTTCCTTCTCCTCCTCCATAAGGTTCTGAGAGGGTTATAGTAGGTACTACGGTGTATCCAGCACCTGCATTAGTTAAAGTAATAGAAGTAACCACTCCAATAGAATTAATATATGCTTTACCCACCGCAGTAACCGCAGTTGTGCCAATTCCTGCATAGGCAGCAGAAGTAAAGCTAACCGATGGCGCTGTAGTATATCCAGTACCACCATCACTAATTGTCACAATACCAACTGCTCCATCTGCTAACAAAGTAGTGGCAGCCGCTCCCACACCTTTATTTGCGGGATCAATTAATACAATTCCAGGAGCAACGGTATATCCTGCACCAGGATTAACTAATTCAATTCCTTGAACTTTCTCCCCTACCACATTACCATCACAATCAATAATATTATCAATTAATGTCGCAATTCCTACCGCTCTTACTCCTCCGCTTGGAGCAGAAGAAATAGCAACTGTTGGACCCGCTAAATATCCATCTCCTCTATTACTAACTGTAATAATCCCAACAGCACCATCTACAATGCGAGTATAAGCAGTTGCTTGACTTCCTGCTGTTACTACAGTAAGAGTCATTAAGTTGAAATCTGTTTCTACAGTTTCATCAATTGCCTCAATACCAGTATCGATAACAGCATCTTCTGGACGATATAGTTCGCATTTTAAGGTATAGATATATGTCTTTTTAAGTTGGTAGAAAGGTTTTTCGTGCTCTACAAACTTAATTTCAAATAAACGTTCTCCTAAGGGAAAATAAATTAAATCACCTTCTTTAGGCCTAGTTGACAATTCAACATTTGGCACATTCTTCATTAAAGGACTAATATAATTCTCAAATCTTTCTTTGGATATAGTAAGTTCCAGTTCATTTCCTGCTTCAACACCAAACTTAGAAAGAAAAACACTATTATCCGAATAACCATCAAAATTATTCACATATGCTTCAATAGGATAAGAATTTGTAAATTCTGATTCTATTACTTCTCTAATGACTGTATTAGTAGTCATATACCGACGAGGTATATAATATACTTCCACCCCATATATTTGCAATAATTCATTATTTAAGTCTTGAACCAGACTCTGTTCCCCTGTTGATCCCTGTAAAAAATATGGATTTAACATTATCCTATCATGTCAAGAGGAGGGAGTTCATAGGTACTAGACATTCTTTCTTGAATAATATCTAATTCTCTTTGAGCATCATCATAAATTTGTCTTCCATTAAATTCAATACCACCCGGTAATTTAACTCCTTGGAATTTAATCAAATTCATACCCCATTGTCTTTTTATTAATGCGGTAGCATATTTCTTAAGGAAGAAATCATTCCATACTCTATCATAATCAGCAGCATCAATGGTTCTAAAACAATCGATAATAATCCAATTACCGACACTCGCTTCCGACCAATCCATATCAATATAAAGTCTATCTTGCCTTTGATTAAATCTTATTTGTTTATCAGTAGTTAAAAGAAAATCGATGTCAGACATATACGTTCTTGTCATCGCATATGTTAGTAATTCAGTAGAACCCCAATAGTAAATATCATTTAAGAATAACTGATACTTAATACTAAACATATTGTTAGTAACAGTTTGTGTTCCATCAAACTTATATATTTTGTTTATCCCAATAACAGCGGGAGGAATCTGAAGATAGTTCTGATTTTCTTCATAGGAAAATTGAGTAGTAAGTCCTACATTTTTATCTACTGTTGTGGTAGTTATTCCTGATACACCTGCTTGTCCTGGACCCTTTCCTCTATCAATATCATCTTTTGTAACCTTATATTTTAAATAAGTCTGCATTACACCATCATAATGCCTTTCATAAAATAATTGTAAGGCATCATCAATTAGATCTTGTACCTGCTCATTGGCAACATTAACTTCAACAACAGGAGCACCCAGTTGCCTCTTACAATAATCGATTAGGTCTTGCCTACTAGAAGGTTGCGCCATCTATCTACTATTCCTGTGAAATTATTTAGGGTGCTGATGATATTCCTGGTTTAACTTCTATATATCCATCAGCAATTGCATAGATAGTTGAAGAGGTACTTACCCTACTAAATGTAACCGCTGTACCAGGAAGAATGCTCGAACCTACAGTAAATGCTGCTCCTACTTCAACCGAAGTACTTGAGGGAATAGTAACCACCGGTACATTTACAAGTTCTCCCGTAGATCCTATAGAAACAGAATCTCCCACAGCAACATTGCTAGTACTTAATAAATTGAAAACAGTTGTTCCAATACCTGCGGTATTTCCTACCGAAATCCCCGTTTCTAAAACTCCTGAAGTATTTGAAATAGACTCTGAATTAAGGAGAACATTATAAACATATCTTCCACCATCTAAAGTTCTAGTAGCTGTTGAACCTAAAGAAAGATAAAACGTTCCATCTACAGCACTTGTAAATCCTACAGTAAAAGATGCTAAAGGATAAGCAGTTGAACCAACCGCCGCGCTTTTCATCATCTGAGATGATCCACTATAACCTGTTAAATCAAAAGCAACTCCACTAGGACGTTTAACTTCAAAAGTACTCTTGAAATTAGCACCGCCATTAATGGTTAAATTGGCTCCATAAGCAACACCTGACTCAGGATCGAATGTTATGGTTTGATTAGCCATTTGAAACTAACTCCTTGAGTAAAGATTTGATTTCACTAATTTCACTTTTCAAATTAGCAAGATCTTCTTCCATAGTTACAACTTTTTCATTTTCGGTAGTTTTCATGTGTCTTCTAGAAATATACTGCTCATATTCCGAAGAATCCTTATTAACAATTGAATTGGTAGAAGGATCTCGATAGAGGTTATTATGTCCTTTTACTTTAAGCAAGAGCAATAACCCTCAAATCTCTTATTCTAGGTACATAAGCCTGATTAGTGGATGTCATTACAATCTTAATACGATATGCTCGGAAAGAAGAAAGTTCATCGATTGTAAATGTATGCTCATTAAACTTCACTGCCATAGGAGAGAACCCTGCGGTGGAAGAAGGTGAAACATACTTATCAGACAATCCATCACTATCCGCAGGATTAATAATTTGCCCTCTTTCATCAAGGTTATTATATCCTGGGAATGGTACATAAATTGGATTAAAGTCTTCCGAATCACCAGTAGCATAGAATGCTCTGATATTAGAATCAAGATTATTATAAGCATCAACAATAATTTTCAATCCAGTTGCGGGATTTTCCAATCTAATCGCTTTAGAAAGATATTGGAAAGCAGTAGGATCTTCTGATACAGTATCTACTCTACTATCAGTAGCAAAGTTAGTTACCACATCATTGACTCTATTAGATGTAAGAATAGTACTTACTCTAGAAGTATCAATTACGGGGGATACTTTCGTATCTACTGTATCTAAATCAATTCTCAAATTAATAGATTTATCACCTGGAAGATTACTCAAATTGTTTGTAGCATTAATATTTGATGCTACAGTTCTAGGAGTAGTAAGATAATTACTCATGTTTAAAGAAACATTTTCAAATCCCTGATCTTGCCATGGAATTTCCGATCCACTAATACCTGTAGCACTTACAGTTCTTACTTGTGAACTTAAAGAAGTTCCTGGAACAGTAAGTGTTTGAACTGTGGGAGTAATAATCTCAAACGGAATATTTTGAGTAGCGGTGACTTCATATCCACCCGCTGATTTAGTTTCACCAGTATAAAGAATAGGGAAACTTTCTGCGGTTGATCTTCCAACCCCACTTGCTCCCATATCCAACTTAACATTATAGGAATCAAATGTAAGAGGATTAGCAATAGTTACATTATTCAAATTATGTGTTTTATTGATTCTTCTCAATGAAACACCACCCACTTCATACTTATAAACTGGTGTCCCTGCAGGATAATTCTTAGCAGTCGTAGAATCAATACTTCTAGTAATAGTACCATTTAAGGTTCCTGTAGAAGTAGAAGTATATGAAATAACTTCATCACCGATTAATACATATCCCGCATTGGTAGTTCCAACCCCTACATTTTCGAAGGTACCAAAGCCACTTTCACTATCAACCGTAATACTATCAGTTTGAGTAGAAGTATAAGCAGTAGTAAGAGTTGTTGGAATAGAATCAGATTCTACATCAGAAAGAGTAACATAGTTATTACTCCAATACATTCCATGATTTTTGTGATTCACCTGGAAATGTAATCCATCGTTTACAGTATTCAACGCCGTAATAAGAACATTACCACCAGAAGCAGCATTCATGTCAGTGGTTAATCCCGCATTATTAGTAAATTGAACGGTGTTTCCAGCACCTGTAACAAAGTCACCTTGAACATTATCTAAAATTATTTCATTTGTATTAGCAATTGATACCACAGACATGCGAACACCCGTTCCTAAATTCTGGGCTCCAATCGTTGTAATACCCAATACATCACCTACGACGTATCCTGTTCCACCTGAATCGGCATTAAAGGATGAAATAGTAGCAGCAACCGCCACACCATTGCTAATGGTAACATCTGCTAATGCGTTAAATCCAGTACCTGTAATGTTAGTAAGAGGTACTCCATTATACTGCTGAGTTCCGCTGGAAGGAGTATATCCAACACCAATGGTAGTAATGTTTAAAGTACCAGTAGCAATACCAGCATTACCTATATACTTACCTGTTGCATTACTATTAAGTTGAGAAACTGTATTGCCTACAGTTAAATCTACATCTTGAAGCGTTGAACCAATTCCTACTCTCAATTCCCTAGAAGTTAGATTAATAGGATTAGGCATTAACGTAGGAATCTCACCATTTCCAGTAGAAAGATCAGGATTATAGAATTCAATACTTCCTGCTGTGGTAAACTCTGCTCTATAAAGAGTAAATTTCAAATCTTCCCATTGACTTGGTTCCCACGTTGAAGCATTTTGAGATTTGAAAAGAGAACCAAGATAAGGTTGATTAGAAACAAAAGTATTGGTAGTTAAATCCTCTTCTCCTACTCTAGAGATATAAACCTTATACGAGGCGGATAAAGAAAGAAGAACAATCGCATATTCAGTTCCGGGTTCTAGATAAACTGGAGATTTAAACGTAACGGTTGTAGCGACTGAAGCATCACTAGAAGTAGTAATAGTACTCGGATATATCACCACATCTGAGAATGGAAGTACCTTCTTAGTTGGGAATCCACCTTTCATGGTTCTTAACTGGAAAGTAACAGGTATACCCTTTACATCCTTTTCAGCAAAGAAGACATCACACTTCGTTAAGAAAAGTCCATCAGGAGCATCATCTACACTAAATGATTGAGCGAGTGGATCTGGATCAGGCCATCTAGTTTGTAAAGTATTCGTAGTTTGTTGAGATCCAACACTTTCGCTATTTAATACTTGAGTACCAACAGTTCTACTAATATCTAATTGATCAATAACAGTTTGATTTTCAATAGTAGCATTTCTAACCGAAACAATGTCCTCTTGTATGGTTTCTAATAATCCAGTCGAAGAGAAGGATTGAGTCGCTAAAGTAGTAGCATCTTTTCTACTATTAATATTGCTACTAGTTAAAGTCAATGAATTAACATTAGCAGCAAATCGAGGATTAGTAGTAATATTGGGATTAGGAATATAGAAACTGCCTATTACATCAGAATCAATATCAGCAACTAATCGTACATTTGAAATAGTGGCTTGAGCCCCACTAGTTTCACCCACTAAAATCATATCCTGTTGTACCCATCCCCAATAAGTTCCTTGTACTTGATTAGATAAAGAGAAAATATCTACATTTAATAAAGTAGAAGTTGAAGAATAAGAAGATGGAATAGTTTGTCCATCATAAGGACTACTAGTATAAACTGTAGTGGGACTATCATAAGTTCCTCTCTTATGATTAGAAGTTGCTACCCTAAAAGAAATAGTAGGATCAGTTCCACTAATAGGCAAATTACCTATAGGACGTGTAGTACCTTTAACGGTCTCTCCCACCTGGAAAGTACCGGACACCATAGCAATTTCCAATAGTTTAGGTACACAATATGGAGTTATATTTACTCCATCAAAGAAACCATATACTTGAGTATAAGGTTTCATCTTCTGAGCAGAAATTTGAATATTTCTACTTCTCATCCACGCAATAGTATTAAGACTGAATACTCTATCACCTCTAGAAATATTATCCCATTGTTGTACTACAGTCTGACGGGTACCACTTCTAGATTCAACCCCTGTTTCAAGAGTTTCTTCAATCAAGTCTCTAAAAGTTGTTCTCGTAGTAGTTTCAACCAAATCACTTCTACCACCACGATCAATCCAGCTTCTCTCACCAGTAGTAATTTCTACTCTTTCTCTATTATTTTGAGTAACTGTTTCACCCACCCAAGCAGTTTCCCACGCACCCCATAAAGTAGGAGCAAATCCTGTTTGAGGATCAACACCTAAAGTCCGAGTAGCAAGTTCTAAAGTCTCAGCAAAGTTACCTTCTGTTTGAATAATATTAGCCTCTAGTCTTACTGTATCAACCCAATTATCAGATGCTGGAGTAAGTTCAATACTTCCCATCCAAAAATCAATTACAAATGGAGTAACAGATTCACTTCTTGTTCCAAATGGTTGCTCCAACCATTTTTCCTCGGCATAATCCAAAGTTACCACATCTCCAGTCTTTTTAATATTAATTCCTTGGGGAGCAACAGTAGATAAATCTCTATTAACATCTACATTTTCTACAGGACCTTGAATTAAATCAATAGCATCAGTATGGTGAGATGGTCTTAACTCCTTATGGTTTATATCAATACTATTCTTAAATTGAACAGCACTTTCTTGTGCTAAAAGATTAGAAAAATTATCTACAAAGAATCCTGATTTAAAACGATTTAATCCAGAACTATCAGAAATGAATAAATTAGCAGTATTGGTTTCTAGTAAAGATAAAGTAGTATAATACTCTAGACTTCTAATTCTATTTTCCAACTGTTTAATATCCACCATTCTATAACGCTTATGCTCTAAGAAAGTTTTAGATGCATTCTCAACGTTATAAAGATAAGCAGGTAAATAAATCGATGCTATTTCTAAAGCATCATCAACCGGAGCAGGTTGGGATGGAACTTCGGCAGGAGTACCATACTTAACTTGGAATTGACCGTCTTTAGTTAAATAAATTCTATCAATTCGAGGAAGATAGAATGAAAAGTCTGTGACAATACCATCATTGGATGCTAAGATATTAGCAGCAGAATTTCCTGACGCATTAAATTCCCTTCCATAAAATTCAAGGGGAGACCTTGAATCTTCTGCTACCACATAATTAGAAACTCTAGGACGGATATCAATAATATCTGTATTTCTAATTCCATTTACACTCTTAATTTGTGTACCATAATTAAATGAATCATATGATTCAACAGTAGTAATATCTCCTTCGTCGGAAGCTTCATAATATCCATTTGAGAAATATACCTTTAATTTCCTTAAAGGAGATTTAATATCTACTTTTCGCTTTAGGGTTCCAAAATCATAGAAAGATTGATTTTGTCCTGTAGTATATGAATAATTAAAGGATACATCATAACTAGGAGAATTAACTGTGGTAACAGTTGCTTGAATACCTGATTCTCCAAAACTTACAGTTTCCCCTTCTTTAAAATTAATATCATTGGTAGGGATAAAGGATATTTGAGTATCACTAGTCGTTTCTGCCACTATACCATAAGACTTTGTTGTTGCTCCAACTATTTGTTCCCCTATTACTAAATCTGCAGTTTTAGCAGTAGGTCCAGTAATATTTGAAAGAGATAATGTAGGAGCAGATGGATCCGAAGTATTAGTGGATTCATAAACACCCAATATTTGAATAATATCAGGAACGTTCAAACATAGATCTTCATCCTGTACATTAGTACCATATGGATAATTACCATAAGTTAATCCATCATTAAGAGTAGTAGCACCCACTCCAGAACCTTCAAGATTAGATTTATCAACTAAAATTGTATTAACTCTATTCTGAATCTTCGTTTTAGCAACTGGATTAGTTTTGGTTAGAGTAGTAAGTAAAGTAGCACCTGTATCATCAGCACCTAAGTTATAAATTTGAAGAGTGGTAGAACCGGTATTTAAAGAAATCTTATCTTCAGTTAAAACCTCTGTTGAACCATCACTCCTTACTAATGAATATCTTTCAGGAGTAAAGGGTAAAAATGTTTCATTAGTACCAGCACTAACGGTAGCAGACAATTCATTACTAGAAATATTAACAGTATTAGATTTTCTAATAGTTAATGAAGCATTAGTAAGATCTACACCTTCAATATTTTCTTTAGGTAATTTAGTATAAAAAGAATTATCCTCTGAACCAGATAATTCAGTAGTTAGGACTGTTAAATCAGTAAGATTGGTGGTAGCAGTAGGAAGAGTACCATCATTAATACCAGAAACAGTAGTAACTGCCTCAACAGTACAATGAGAAGAACCTACACTAACAACCTTCGCATAAGAAGGATCATCGGTTCCCCCATTACTATTAGTATAACTTAATAAATTCCCTACGTTTATTTCTCCTGGGAATAACTTATTAGTACTTCTAATCGTACTAATAGAACCACTAACACCGGTAATAGTAGCAATTCCTATCGAAACTAAATCAGACTGGATAACATCAGCAGAGAAAGTAACTGCTGTACCAGTATAATTATTGAAAACTGACTTAACATCAGAAATTCCATAAGAAGTAACAGCAATAGAAACGCGATTATTATTAACCCCATCTATTACAAATGGTTCATTAGATATAAATTTCCCTGTAGTTTCGTATAAGGTTAAAGAAGTACTATTACTAACAGCAGATTTTAAGAAAGCAGTTGCTCCACTATGCTGTCCTTTAATATAAGTAGGAACGGCCAGAGTAATTGCTTCGTTTAAAGTAATTTCTGTAATAGTTTGAATATCATATAAAGAAATATTCCACTCATTTTCATTAGGTTTTCCAGAACTATAAGAACCCGATTCTAAAGTAAAATCATATACTCGTGCTACCCCGATTTCTTTACCGGCTGCTACTGTCCCTGAAGCACCTACCCTAGAATCTTGTAAACTTAAAACATAAGTATTACCAATACCAATAGTAGGCCCAGAATAAACTCTATTTAATTGAAGTGATGCTCCGGTATTATAATTGATTTGTTGGGTTTTTAATGTTGTAGTAGTTCTTGTTTTCTGGGCATCTAAAAAAGTGGGAGCAATAGTTTCAATTTCATACCCCTTTACAAACGCTTTACCAGGAGAAACTTGATATAATACCAAATCTTCTGAAGGAGAAGAACCACCATAGGTTAATTGATCTGAATTAAATACACCTCTATTTCCTTTACCATTGTTTAAAGATTCTTTTACTTCTAAACCAAATGGTTTTACATAATAATCACCAGATTCTGCATAAGTTCTACGTGCTAATTCATCCTCTAAAACACTATAATTGGATACTTGTTTCTTAGATCTTAAAACACCGTTATTAACTGTTGCTAATTCTACAAAATTATTATCATCAAAATCATCTAATTCTTTTTTATGAAGAGAACATGTAATTTTTAATCTATCAGCACCTGGAGCAGAATAATTATTAAATCCTTTTGAGTTATCATTTAAGGTAGGATCAATATCCGAACTGATAACATCTTCCGTAATAAGTAAACCAATCCTATAACTTGGAGTATTAGAATACTGATCCAAAATAAGAGTTTCAGTATCTACATTTAAAAACTCTCCTTTGGCAAAATAAACACCATCATTAATAAAAAATGCTGATGCTGTAGAAGCAGCAGAAGAAATTACTGTAGACGCAAATGGTTCACCAGAAGCAATGACAGTATTGGCAGAAGAAATAGTAATATCAGCATTTAATAATTCCCCATCTGCAAAAGTTTGGGTTAAATTATTATTAGTATTAGAACTAATGTAATTGATATAAAGAGTAGTACTTCCCCTTTCAGATTCATTAGCAAGTAAAACTTCATTTACAACAGCAGTTACCCCTGAAGTTTCTCCAGTAATTTTAGAACCAACAATTTGATTAATATAATCTGCTACCTCTAAACCTAAATAGGCATTATCAATTTGTACAGCATAATATGTTGTACTATAAGAAGTATTTCCTGGAATTACTTTAGCACCTTCTTTAAAAAAGTGCTGACCAAATTTTTCAACCTGATTCTGGAGAATAGACTGAAGAGTTGTTAATTCTCTAGCCTGAACTGGATAACCAGGTTTAAATAGAACTTTATAATAGTCGTTATCCGCATCAAAGTCGTCAAAATATGGCGCGACGTTTAAATTCGTTTCCTGAGACATAATTCTTTAGAACTGCAGAATGACTTTGATATCTTCCTTTTGATTGGCTGATCGAGTAATGGAAGCGCGATTATCAACGTAAATGATATTACCAGAATATTTTTTAACTTCTGGTTGAGATACGCCTTCAGTAAATGACTGACCAAGGTAGTAAGTCCTACTATTTATTACGGTTGAGAGGCCTGTAAAGGATGTTTGAATAGCAAGAGTAGTAGATCCTCCAATAATATTAAAGGAACCATCACTGGTAGGAGAAGCAGTAAAGCGATTAAGATGAAATCCATATGTAGGGTCAGTGTTTTGAGTAAAACTCTGTCCACTAGTATTAAATCCAGCAAGTGTTCTATCTTGCCAATACTTCAATACACCAGTAGTTTGATCGTAAGAAATAACTCTTCCTACTGACGTAGAACCAAGTCCCACAGTTTGAGTAATCAGAGCATCAGCATCAAAAGTAGCAGCACTATATCCAATACCAGATAATTTTAAAGCATATACTGCACTAGATTTATCTAATGTTAAAGTAGAAGTAGAATCATAAGCATCAGGATTTTGAACTATTCCAACTCTGGCAAATTCATTTCCAGTAATAAAATCAGGATTTTCTGTATCATTTTCAATTCGTGAATAAAGTAAAGTGTTTCTAGCACCCAATTCCCGATAAATATCCGCTCCATGCCCACCTTGAGGGGGAATAATCACATTAAACACGGGAGATGTAGTTCCTGTAGGAACATTTCCTCCTTCTAAATCTACTGTACCAAAGGTGTATCCGGAACCACCGGCAGAAATAGTTACAGATTCAACTTTAGAGTTGTTATTAATAGCAACTGTTGCTTCGGCTCCCGTTCCATCACCTTTAATGGGAACTTGTGTATATGTAGTATTAGCAGTCCCTAATCCTACTCCTCTATTAGTAATAGTAACTATTTTCAATTCACCACTAGTAGCAGCATTATTTCTAACAGCCGCAATACTTGCATCAGTAGTAGTTTCCCAATCCTTAGGGACGGGCATAAAATCAGTAGAATCAAATTTTACGATATCACTAGGTTTAATAGTATACAAATATTTCCAAATATATCCATCACCACTAGTACCCGCTTCCCTAGGTTCTAAATCAGTAAATGTAGGTTCATCCAAAGATGCTCTACCCGACGGGTTTTCAGGATTAGTTCCATTTTGCAAACAAATATAAACTCTATAATCAGAGTTTACAACATAATAATTAGCATCATATAAACTAATGGCATTTGAAGGTTTAGATGGATTCTCTGCCTGAATATCATTACGATACATATCATAAGTTACTCCAGATGTCCAAGTTGTTTTTGTAACTACTTGTTGACAATCAGAAGAACTAATCTTCTTAAGAGCAATCATTGTATCCCAATAACTGTTCTCTTGATTAAAATTATCTCTAGGATCAGGGGGATCAGAATCCCAACTAGAACTCAATTCAGTTGCATTAGGAAGACCAACCCACGCATAGTATGAATTGCTAGTGGATGCAACACTGGCAACAAAATCCTTAGCGTTTAATATACGAAGTTGATCAGTTATAATGGCTGGCATTACTACTCTTTGTTACTTATTCTTTATTTATCTAGTATTATGTAGTCAAGTATCCAACATATTTTAAAGGTTCCACTCTATTAACAACAGCAGATGTTGTAATACCAACTATTCCCTTTTGGGTATAAGCGTTAAATGAGGAGGCTTCTACCCTTCCCCCTAACTCAATCTTACCCCATGAGAATTCTCCAAAGAAGGAACTATATCCCATACCACTCAACCCATTCCAACTAGAGACACTCGCTGTTACTCTAGACACGTAGGTAACGGCAAATCCCGGAATAGAGGTAGTGGCAACTGAGACAGCGGCAACTTCATAAACTCCATCTACAAATGTAGTTCCTATTCCTAGAACTGAACCTCCTTGGTAAAGGGAAGTAACTCCATTACCAATATTACTCCCTTCCACAATAAAGTAATCACCAACCGCAATGCTACTAATAGTAGTCGCTGCCGAAACATATGAAGTATTTCTCAATATAGAATCATTAGGAATATGGAAATCAAATACTATACCCGTAGATGCTACTCCTACTGTCGTAGTGGTAATTCCCACAATTTCACCAAAGTCTCCACTATAAGTACTAGCATCATTAATTTCTCTAATAGTTTGAGGAACTTCAATTAGAACTTCTGGTGGAGTAGCAGAAGTATATCCTACTCCAGGAGTAGTGACTGTAATAGCCGAAACTGCATCTCCCGTTAATGTAGAAGTTGCTTCAGCGCGAGCAGTAGTTCCTAACCCAACTGGATTAGCAATAGTTACACTAGGAGCAGAAGTATAACCAGTTCCTCCATAACTTACCACAACAGAAGAGATTGTTCCACCTACTGAAACAACTCCCGTCGCTGCTGCTCCCACTATATTATCTTGTGAAGTGAAAGCAATCTTATAAGTATTTGTTGAAGTTTGATTTTCTTTAACATTATCAAAGAATGCTCTAACACTAGTTACATAAGCAACTGTAGAACCTACCCCTACCGATTGAATTAGGTTAGTAGTAGGGAATAACCACGCTTCATTCAATTCTCTTGCTTTACCTACAATCTGTCCGTTTATAATTTTATCAACCTTCTGCTTACACCAAGTAACACTTCTCTTACAATCAACATCTCCACTAATACCAGGACCGTTATAAGGATTAGTTTTAACTGAATTAGAAGAAAGAATAGTCGTTACTAATCTCTTATTCTCATCCACCGAATTAGCGCATAAAGTAGAATCACCTTGAATTGTCAGATTATCACCTTTTTTAACAGTTTCTAATACATCTTTAAAGGTAACATCAACATCTCCACTTCCTTTATAGAAAAGAATCTTACATGTATCTCCCGCTTTAGGAGCCGCAGCAAAAGTAATCGTACTTCCTCCAGGAAAATCATATCCTTCTCCAGGAACTTGAATAATATCATTTAGGAATACTAAAAGAGTAGCCTCTACATTTATATTGGATCCGGTAGCAGATAAAATAGACAATGGAGAACCATTTTGCTCAATGGTAAATTTCCTCTTATTATCATCAAACTGTGAATCAATCTTATCAAGAACTAATAACTCTCCAACATTCCATCCGGCAAATGAATCACCTTGTGTTCTTTGAATAGTAATTTGGAATTCTTCAAATGTGAGTGAAGTATCGGTGGGAATTCCTGTAGTTCCTGCTAAAGGAACAGTCAAGATTTGTCCTTGTCCATAATTATATCCAGTATTTTTAATAGTGAAATCAATAATACTCGAACCCTGTCCTACAACAATATCAATAGTTGCTTCTGTACCCAATCCCACCGC